>OJDH01000068.1_pt1 | contig 86603 bp, 76 predicted proteins | sample 1592761 | NCBI WGS metagenome assembly OJDH01 (sample SAMN05416855, study PRJEB24817) | seawater metagenome | isolation source: Sea water | place: Canada:Atlantic | collected 2013-11 | reverse complement strand
GTGTTAGCGCCGATGGTAGTGTGGGAGTTCCCATGTGAGAGTAGGACATTGCTAGACTTCTATTAAGAAAAGCCCGTTACTAAAGTGACGGGCTTTTTGCTGTCTGGCGTTTAAATAAATAAATAATTGATTCAGATCGATAAACAAAAATTATTCACTAATATTTTTATTAATGTCTTTGTATATTAACCATATTTTACTTAGGATAATGGCATAAATTGCTGCTGTGTTGTTTATGTTGAAGTGGCATCTATTTCTTCTATTTAATGAATGAGAATAATAACAATGAATATTGATGGAAAGTTAACAGCAAAAAATTTACGAGCTGAGTTAGCTGTTGAAGTAGCTGAATTGAAATTGACTGATGGTATCCAGCCAAAATTAACGGTAATTTTAGTTGGTGAAGATCCGGCCAGCCAAGTTTATGTAAGAAATAAAATAAAGCAGACACAAGAAATCGGCATGATTTCTGATGAAATAAAGTTGCCCGATGACACAAGTCAAGAAGAGTTATTAAAATATCTTGAACACTTAAACAATGATCGAAATATTCACGGTATTTTAGTGCAACTACCGTTGCCAAAGCACATTGATGAGAGTGTCATCATTGCAGCCATTAATCCAGATAAAGACGTTGATGGCTTTCATGCTATGAATTCAGGTAGGCTTTTTAATGGTGAGACAGGGGCGCTAGTACCTTGTACTCCGCAAGGTTGTGTCATGTTAGCGAAACAACATTTGGGTAACGATCTATCAGGAAAACATGCCGTCGTTATTGGTCGTTCTAACATTGTTGGAAAACCAGTCGCTATGTTGTTATTACAAGAAAATTGTACCGTGACTATTGCCCATTCTCGTACTAGAAATTTACCTGAAGTTTGCCAGCAAGCAGATATTTTAGTTGCTGCAGTTGGCATTGCTGAGTTTGTTAAAGCTGATTGGGTTAAAGAAGGCGCAACAGTCATTGATGTTGGTATCAATCGAATATCTACAGAAGAAGGTAAAACTAAGCTTGTCGGTGATGTTGACTACGATAATGTTGTTGGTAAGTGTGGCGCTATTACACCAGTACCTGGTGGGGTAGGACCAATGACAATTGCTTGTTTACTGAAAAACACTATAACTGCCGCTAAGCAGAGTGTTAGTTAGTCTTGTCTATAATTCTTAAAGCAAGAGAAACAAGTTTTAGTTTCTCTTACTTTAGTTCCTTCTTAAGTTATTGAATAAAAGCTTTTTATTTCTTATTCAGGGGTTTTGATATACCTGAACACGAATAGTAAATTATATCCCCCGAAACATATTTCAAACTATGTCTGAGCATTGCAAACAATTTCTACTTTGCTACTTGCCTCATTTTATCCGCTGTTGACCGTAAGCCTGCTATCTAATTTGTGATCCACTGTTATTTTTTAGTTATTACTCTGTGAACCAATACCCTGTTATTGGTTAATAATGAATTAAGTGGAATTACTCTATGAAGTTAACTTCAAGTGCTCTTTCTAGCCCGGCTGCTGTTTCGGTCGGTGTTGCTTTAATCCTACTCGTTGGCATGTTGAGTCTATTTAAATTGCCAGTACAATTATTTCCAGATATTGAGCGGCCGCGTATAGCTATTCAAACTTTTTGGCGTGCAGCATCACCACAAGAAGTAGAATCAGAATTAATTGAGCCACAAGAGCAAGTGCTTCGTGGTATCCCCGGTTTAAGCTCGATGAATGCTTTTGCTAACCGCGGCAGTTCTTTTATAAACTTAGAGTTCGGTGTTGACACTAATATGGAGCAAACACTGATAGAAGTGATCAGTAGAATGACGCGTGTCGCAAATTTGCCACGAGATGCCCGGCCACCAAGAATAATGCTGGGTGGTTTTGGTGGTGGTACTCCTGCATTAACCTTCTTTTTCTTACAGGCATTGCCTGGTAACGACAAACCTATTTCTGATTATATTGACTTTACCAACGATACAATCAGACCACGTATTGAGTCTATTGAAGGGGTTTCTAGTGTTGAAACCTTTACTCAACAAAATAGAGAAGAACTACAAATTCGTTTTGATCCCGTAAAAGCGGCTGACTACGGTATTCAAATTCCTGAATTGATTGCACTAGTGTCAGAGTCTAACGATGTATCCGGCGGTTTTATAGATGTCGGGCGTCGTCAATATACATTGCGGTTCAATGGCAAGTATCGAGTTGAAGAATTATCAGACTTGATATTAGAATCGCGTAACGGCAGCAATATCAAACTAAGCGATGTTGCCACTGTAGAAGTGCGCAGAAATGATCGACAGAATTTAGCCGTACAAAATGGTAATCCTGCATTTTCTATGCGAATTAATCGGGCTAACGGTGCAAACGTATTAGAAACACTAAATAGAGTTAAAAACGAAGTAGATTTAATTAACTCTGAGATTTTAGCTGAACGAGAACTGGTGATGGTGCAATCATTTGACGCATCCGTTTTCATCTATCGCGCGATTAATCTGGTGACAGGAAATCTTTTTGCCGGAGTTGTTTTGTCATTGTCGGTGCTATGGTTTTTTATTAGAAGAATGCGTGCAACGTTAATCATTGCAACCGCAATACCGGTAAGTTTGTTGAGTACGTTTATCGTACTAGAAATTACTGGACGATCGCTTAATGTGATTTCTCTGGCAGGGTTAGCATTCGCAGTTGGTATGGTGCTAGATGCGGCTATTGTTGTACTTGAAAATATATTACGAATGCGTGATAAAGGGGCTGATAACCACAAAAGTGCTGAACAAGGTGCTCAACAAGTTTGGGGAGCACTGCTTGCATCTACGGCAACAACCGTCGCGATATTTCTGCCGGTATTTTTCTTAAAAGACATCGAAGGTCAGCTATTTGGTGACTTAGCACTGACTATAGCCATTGCTGTATCTGTTTCCTTAATTGTTGCTGTCGTACTCTTGCCTGTACTAGCGAAGTACTTCTTAAAGCAGCAATCTGCTGAAGATCCAAACGAAAAACTTTGGCAACGTATTACGTCATTTGTTATGCGACTTACCCGTTCGAGTAAAAGACGTTTAACAGTGGCTACTGTGCTACTTATTGTGCCAATTATTGTTACCTATGTTGCATTGCCGACATTAGATTATTTACCGCCAGTTAAGCGTGATGCCGTTGACGCTAATTTACGCTTTCCACCAGGAGCAAACGTAAACACTATCGAAAAAGAAGTTGTTGAGCCAATTGTTGCGCGTCTTAAGCCTTATATGGATGGTACCAAAGAGCCAGCACTGAAAAACTACTATTTATTTTCTGGACCGTTTGGTGGCAGTTTAGGGGTTCGAGCAAAAGACCAATCTAAAGTCGATGAGCTACTTGATATTGTTCGCAATGAAATACTAGTCGACTTACCTGATACTCAAGCTTTTGCCTCTCAAGGAAATTTATTTGGCGGCTTTGGTGGTGGTCGTCAAGTTAGCGTACATTTGCAATCGAAAGACACACGCGCATTACAAAATACCGCAAGACAAGGTATTGAATGGGTGAAAGCAGCAATTCCTGGCGCACGAGTACAAGCAAATCCTGGTACTGAAATGGCTGAGCCAGAATTACGTTTAACACCTAATGATCGCAGTATTTTGGAACAAGGTTGGAATCGTCGAGATATTGGTCGAGTGGTCAGAACCATGGGCGATGGTTTATTTGTTGGTGAATATTTCAATGGTAGTAAGCGTTTGAATATGATTTTACGCGCTGAAGGTTGGGATGATCCTGATAATTTAGGTGATGTGCCCGTTGTCACCGGTACAGGTTCAATAACCCAGTTATCTGAATTGGTTGATATTCAACGTACAGTTGGGCCATCACGATTAACACGAATCGATGGCAATCGTACTATTACGTTGAATGTTAACCCACCAGAAGGGTGGTCATTGGAACGAACTATTGCAGCACTTAAGAGTGAGGTTGAGCCTCAGTTAAAAGCAAGTTTACCTAATGACGCCAATATTTTGTATGGCGGCAGTGCTGATCAATTGGAAAAAGCAATTTCCGTTATGGCGGAGAATTTCGCGTTTGCCTTGGTGATCCTATTTTTATTAATGGCTGCCTTGTTCCGCTCACTTAAAGACAGCGCATTAGTGCTGATTACCATTCCATTAGCCACTGTGGGGGGAATACTAGCCCTGCAACTACTCAATACTATTGTTTTTCAGCCACTTGATTTACTAACCATGATTGGCTTCGTTATCTTGCTTGGCTTGGTGGTAAACAATGCCATTTTGTTGGTACATCAAACGCGTACTGCTCAAAATACTGGTATGTCACGTGTTGATGCTATTGAACAAGCATTAACCTTAAGGTTACGGCCAATATTTATGAGCACGGCAACCAGCTTCTTTGGCATGTTGCCATTATTGCTAATGCCAGGTGCTGGCAGTGTCATTTATCGTGGCTTGTCGGCTGTTATTGTAGGTGGTTTAGCCGTTAGCACACTATTTACTATTGTTTTACTCCCATGTTTATTAAGGCTTAATCGCAGTGACTTCACTTTTGTAGCTAAAGAGAAAACATCAATCAAACAGCCAGCACGAATTAAATTAATTGCTGACAAGTAAAAGCTCATTTTAAGGAGATTATGATGAATAAATTTTATAAGTACTTAAGCGTAATGACACTAGCATCAAGCTTAGTCGTTAATGTTAACGCTATGGCTGAAGAAAAAGAACAACCAGGGCAATTAGTCAGTGTTGAGAAAGTTAAAAATGAACAAGTTAATCCAACATTATGGTTACCTGGCAACGTTATCAGCAGAATGAATGCGCCAATTTCTGCTGAACAAATGGGGCAGCTACTTTGGATTGAAGATGTTGGCTCACAAGTGGAAAAAGGGCAAGTCATTGCTCGAATCGATAATCGTCATTTAGTTTTACAAATGTCGCGACAGCAAGCACAAATTAAGCGTTATCATGCTGACGTGGTGTATTTAACGAGTCAAAAGAAACGTATGTCTGCTTTGAGCCAAAAGAATAATACAGCCATTAGTGAATTAGAACGCATTACTAAAGATTTAGCTGTAGCTGAAAGTGAAGTACTTGCTTTAAGTATGCAAATCAAGCAAACCGAATTAGCGATAGAGAAAACAGCAATAGTAGCACCGTTTACAGGCAACATCAGCCAGCGTTTCGCTCATGTTGGTGAACTTATTAGTGTTGGTCGCTCGTTGGTACAATTGGTTGATACAAATCATTTAGACATTATGATTGCTGCACCAATTTCTATTGCACCTTTTTTGCAGAAAGACGCGAAAGTATTGGTGAAATGGCAGAATAAATTAGTTGAATTACCGGTCAGAACTTGGAGTAAGGCGGGTGTACAATCTTCTCGTACTTTTGATGTTAGGTTAGATGCAAAAGATTTAACCTTGCTGGCAGGTTCGGCAGTAACGGTGTCACTGCCTAAAGAACAAGTGAGTAAAGCGACATTAGTGCCTCGAGACGCATTAGTATTGCGAGAAAAAGAAACATTTGTACTAACTGTTGATAAAGAAAATAATGCCAAAAAAGTGAACGTTTTAGTTGGACAAGGTAGCGGCAGTTGGATTTCAGTTTCAGGTGCTATTTGGGCCGGTGATGAAGTTATTGTGCGTGGTGGTGAACGTTTGCAAGAAGGTCAAAAAATTAGAAGAGGTGAGAGTTTAGTGGCTAAAAGGTAATGCAGATTTATCAAATGACAAGTAAAAATAATAAAATTAGAGGATGTACATGAGCTACTTTCGAGCCAGTTTGATAACCGTTAGTTTAATTTTAGTGCTTGGCTTCTTAAGTAGTTGCTCAAATAGCCAAAAAGTCACTAGTGGTTTATTAGCCCCGAAACCAGAGAACCATCAAGGTGGCGTTATTCAAGTTTATGCTGCAAGAACTTGGGGCGCTAAACAAGCTGTTGCTGTTCATACTTGGTTCAGTGTAAAACGCAGTGGTGATGACCATTATACAAGTTATGAAATTATCGGTTGGCGATTAAGACGAAGTGATACTGCTTTGGTAGTGAGAACTAATAAGCCAGATCGTGATTGGTGGGGGCATCAACCTGAGTTGTTATTGGATTATCGCGCTGCAGATGCTGACGAACTTATTGCTCGTATAGAACATATAGTCGAACAATACCGATATAAAAATGATTATCAAGCGTACCCTGGTCCTAACAGTAATACCTTTACCGCTAGTATTGGTCGTGAAGTTCCAGAGTTAGGCTTAGATTTACCTTCTACGGCGATAGGTAAAGATTACAAAACCTTTAGTGAAATGTTTGGACGTTCATCTTCTGGCAGCGGAGTACAAGCATCATTTTTTGGCTTAATAGGATTAACACTTGGTGTTGAAGAAGGCATTGAGCTCAACGTTTTAGGTTTGAATTTTGAATTGGACTTATTTGATCTTGCTATTGAATTACCAGGTGTAGGACGCATTGGCGCTGACGTGGTTACACCAGAAGCTGATATGAAACAGCATTTATACACAGTTGAAGCGAATAAAGATAAAAGACAAGGAAAAGTAACCGCGAATTAATGTTTTCTTATGCGTTATAAAGATAACAACATAAATTACTTTGCTTTTTTCTATAGCGCGATAACCGTTGCTGAAATTCATTTGGTAGCTGTGCAATATCTTCGACGGCGTTGTAATTAATAAACTTATTCGATAAATAAAGCGGTTGTAACACTTTATCCGCAAAACAAATTATTTTGGAATATCTCGGTAAACTAGGTTCATTTTTATCAACGGTATTACCGGGGGCAACTTGCTGAAGTTCAACTTTTGATTCTGCCATTATGAAGCGCAGTAATAAACTGGCTAGTCCTTTACCGCGATAAGCTTTCTCGGTAACCAAAGCATGTAATAACCAGAACTTACCATTTTCTTGTCCTGCCGAAACCATTACGCAGGCAATAATTTCGTTATTACCTTTGATAAAATAACATTGATCTTGTCCTATATAACTTGCGGCATATCGCTGAGCTTTATAAAAACGCATAATGTCTTTTTTATCTGTTTTTGCTGCTTTTTCTACAGCATATAGTGGCGATTGATAGGGCAATGTTATTCCGTTATTTTACTAGTTCGTTACGCACTAAGCCTCGGCGAATATTTTTACACAACTTACCCAGACGAGTAATTTCGCCTAACAATGGTTGCTCGTTATTTTCTAAGCGAACTTCCCAATATGAAAGTTCAGTATCTGCTAATTCTAATAACTTTTTCGGACAACCAACACATTTTCCTGCACATATTTGCGCTTCAGGTAAGGTGAACGGAAACTCTTCCCTTACTTGGGTAATTAATGCACTCATGGCGGTGTGTCGATCAGGCTTCATTTTATTGGTCTTAAATTGCTACAACATGCGCGCATTTTACTCGCTATTGGTATGTTATTGTTTGCTGTAACTCAAGCTATGTTGATAAAAGTGACCTTACATGGAAGAAATAGTAACCCATAAGAAGTTTGGTATTCAAAATACGTTTTTAAGAAAATCAGAATATTTTAACTTATTGCCAAAATAGTTTAGCTAAATATGTTCAAGAACAGGTTATAATACGGCAATAGTTTATTGGTTTTACCCAACTCGTTTATTAAGTGGAGAGTAAGTTTGCAGTTTAGTGATTTTGGATTAGATAATAAAATAATGTCAACCGTGGAGCATTTAGGTTTTAAGGAGCCTACTGAGATCCAACAGCAGGCAATTCCTGCCGCCATGACAGGTCATGATTTGATCGCATCATCTAAAACAGGCTCAGGCAAAACATTAGCATTTATTATTCCCGCAATGCAGCGTTTATTAAAGAATCGTGCATTGAGTAAACGTGACCCGCGGGTGGTAATTTTAACGCCAACACGTGAACTGGCTAAGCAAGTATTTACGCAATTAAGAATGTTTACTTCAGGTTCGCAGTTTAAAGCGGTGCTTATTCTCGGTGGTGAAAACTTTAACGACCAAGTTAAAACCTTAGAGAAAGACCCTCAATTCATCGTAGCGACACCAGGGCGTTTAGCGGATCACTTATCTCAAGGGCACTTTTATCTTAATGGTTTAGAGCTGTTAATTCTTGACGAAGCTGACCGAATGTTAGACCTAGGTTTTGCAGAGCAATTAGCGCAAATTAATAAAGCTGCCGATCATCGTAAACGTCAAACCTTAATGTTTTCGGCAACGTTAGACCATGCACAAGTTAACGACTTTGCGCTTGCACTATTGAAAAAACCAAAGCGTATCGCTATTGGTAGTGCACATACCGAGCATAAAGATATTACCAAGCGTTTTTATCTTTGCGACAATTTAACGCAAAAAGAAAAGCTACTTCAGCACTTTATTGCCAAAGAAGACCATCAACAAATGATCATCTTCACCGCAACCCGTGCTGATACTGATAGACTTTCGACATTATTAACTGAGCAAGGCTTAAGTACTGTTGCGTTAAGTGGCGAACTAAATCAAGGCCAACGTAACCAAATTATGGACGGCTTTAGTAAAGGCCAACAAAAAATACTCATTACCACTGACTTAGCTTCACGCGGTTTAGATTTAATTAATGTCTCGCACGTGATTAACTTTGACATGCCAAAACATACCGAAGAATTTGTTCACCGTATTGGCCGTACAGGTCGCGCTGGTAGTAAAGGTGATGCCATTTCTTTTGTTGGTCCGAAAGATTGGATAAGCTTTAAAAATGTTGAAGGTTTTTTACAACAAAAATTGACTTTTGATACCGTTGACGGATTTAAAGCGAAATTTAAAGGTATAAAACCGAAAAAAGCCAAAGTTGCTGTTAAAGCGAAAGACAATACCAAAGCAACAACGCAGGCTAAAAAGCCTAAAGCAAAGAAAATTGTGAAGAAAAGCTTTTTAGCGGAAGATGCAGGTGACTTACCAGTATTAAAACGTAAACAAGCGATTGCACCACAAGATATTGAAGATAGCGAATTTGAAGAACAAAATTAGCTCTTATTTTTAAAGCGTAAATACTAGGTTAGTGACTTAGGCTTTAAAATATAAATAAACGCATTGATCAGCAGTGGTTAATGCGTTTTTTTACATTTATATGTATAGGCTTAACTCATGTACTTTATGTCATTAGTATTTATTGATAAATACTAATTTAAATTCAGATACCTGAACTAGAATTAATGTATATCAAACCATGCTAGTGAAATAAACATTATGATCATTTTATAAAATGTAAATAATTGGTTTTAGAATGCAAAATATTAATCAGCTAACTAAAAATAGAATAGTCAGTGGACTATTATTAATGATCGCCTCTCTATTAATTTTTACTATTGCACAAACAATAGAAACACTGTTGATAGAATACGAATTATCTTCAATGTATATTTCATTTTGTGCAGGATTTATACTATTTATTCCGTTAGTAAGCTTGGTGTTACACCCCTTATTATTTAATGATGTTGAAGATAAATTGGCACGTAAGTCTGCGCTTATTAAGAATGTTGGCTTGGTAATGGTTGTACAAGGATTATTTTTTCTTATTTGGATCACCGACGCTATTGCTATTTATAGCATTTACGTAGATTCCAATTCTTTTTTAGCAAAAGCTTTTAATATTAGCAGTGATAACAAAGGAACTTTTAGCAAAGAGTTTTTTTGGGCAAATTTATTACTGGCTTGGTTGTTTTCTTTTCTCTCGCTTGTAGTCGGCTTATTGCCGTGCTTAATTGCTCGGTTGAAAAACTTAGGTGTTGTTGGAAACTTTGTGTCAGCTTTTCAATTCGCTAAAGTAAATAAATTTCAGCTTACTGTTTATGCTTTTTATTTAGCATTTTCGGCTGTAATCCCGTTAATGTACGCTAATTACTTATTTATAATATTATTTCCACTGACGCTAGTGTGGGCTTTTGTAAATATTTCTAATCGTTATTTAAAACTTCACCCCTTAAAAAACACAGTCTAAAGTTTTTAATATGCCATTTGCTCAGTTGAATGGCATTCCTTTCTACATAATTTTCCATTTCCTTTTACTTGTTGTTATTAGTTTGTTAACGTCAATTTGATAATAACAATGTGTTATTAATAAGTTTATGATTTTAATAACTTAATAAGTATCACCATTAGAGGAAATTATGGTAAAGAAAATATTTAAATGGCTTGGAATACTACTGTTAACAGTCATTGTGATTAGTGGCAGTTTTGCTGCATATGAATGGAATGCCGATAAGCCAATGAGGTTTCGATCTTTTGTTGATCGAGAAGTATTGAAAATGGCTTTTGAAAGCCCTGAAACATTAACATCTTTGGGGTTTTTAGAATCAATAGGTATCACCAGCCATAATGGTGAGCTTGACGATGCAAGTCTAGAAAAGGCTGATGAGTTATTTGTTAAATTAAAACAAGTACATAAAACGCTAAACTCATATGAAGATGATAGTTTAAGTGCTTCAGATCTTCTTTCGAAAGAAATAGCGATGTACTTGTTAGATTTTGCAAAAGAATCTGAAAAGTTTCGTTACCATAACTACCCAGTGAACCAGTTATTTGGCATTCAAAATGGTTACCCAAGCTTTATGGAAGCACAACATCAAATTAACAGTACTGATGATGTTGAAAACTACTTATTACGCTTAGCGCTAGTAGAAAAAAAATTCACTCAAGAACTTGAAGGCATAAAACTTAGAGAAGAGAAGGGTATTATTCCTCCTGTATTTGTTATTGAACGTGTGCTTGAAGAAATGAACACTTTTGTAGATAAACCAATCGAAGAGAACATTCTTTATACCTCTCTAGCAAAAAAAATGAAAGACAGTGGCAATATTGAAGATGCCGAGCAAACTAAATTATTGGCTAGAGCTAAAGAAAATATTAATGATTTTGTGCATCCTGCTTATAAGTTATTAATTGATTACTTTACTGCTATAAAAGATAAAGCTACAAGTGATGATGGCTATTGGCGCTTACCTGACGGTGAAGAAGCCTATGCTAGCTCATTAAAGTTCTTCACTACAACCGACTATAGTCCACAATATATTCATGACCTTGGTTTGCGTGAGGTTGACCGCATTCAGTCTGAAATTATGGCCATTCTTGCTGCTCAAAACTTTGATGTTTCACAAGGTTTTACTGCGGCAATAGATACATTAGCTGCAGATGAAAGCTTTTATTATGAAGATAGTGATGCTGGTCGAGAGCAAATACTTAAAGACTACCAAAAGATACTTGATGAAATAGATGCTGGCTTAGACTCTGCGTTTAGAATTCGTCCATCGGCTGGAATGGAAGTTGTTAGAATACCTGAATTTAAAGAGAAAACAGCGCCTGGTGCTTATTATCAGCAGCCGGCGATTGATGGCAGCCGTCCAGGTCGCTTCTTCGCAAATTTATATGATATTAAAGCAACACCTAAATACTCAATGCGTACATTAGCCTACCATGAAGGCATTCCTGGGCATCATTTTCAGATAGCGGTTGCAATGGAATTAGAAGGCTTACCATTATTTAGAATGTTTTCACCATTTACTGCTTATGTAGAAGGTTGGGCACTGTATAGCGAATATCTAGCATGGGAGATGGGTTTTCAAGATGACCCATTTGATAATATTGGCCGTTTACAGGCTGAGCTATTCAGAGCGGTTCGTTTAGTGGTTGATACCGGCATTCATTACAAAAAATGGACTCGTGAAGAAGCTATTGACTACATGAAAATGAATACAGGTATGGCCCAATCAGACGTTGTTTCTGAAATTGAACGATACATAGTTATGCCGGGTCAAGCTACCTCATATAAAGTTGGTATGATGAAAATATTAGCATTACGTGAGAAAGCAAAATCAGCCTTAGGTGATAAGTTTGATTTACGTGACTTTCATGATGTTGTCTTGAAAAATGGTGCTGTACCGTTAGATATTCTTGAACGCTTTATTGATAGTTATATTGCTGAAACGTTAAGCAAGTAAAGTACTGTGGATTATATGACGTAATTTAATCAGTATAAAAGGCCAGTTAATGGCCTTTTTTTATATCTATTTCAATTCATTAAATTAGAGAAACCTACCTATCTACCTACGTGTGCTTGAGTAGGTGAATACAGGCGATATTGTCCTAATGCTCGAGGCAAGTTTTAACTTGTTGTTGGTAGAGTTGGTGAATAAGATCAGCTTGATAGTTTTGATTAACTGCCTCAATTAATCTCGGCTTTAGCTTAAAGAACTTTGACTCTTTTGCTAAATGCAGTCCCCATTCTTTCTTGCCTAGACTAAAAGATTGCGCTAGAAATTCTTTACTCATTTTTTCTTGATGTAAGGCATATTCAATACCGACAAGTGAGCCAATAACAGCGTCAACTCGGCCATGTTTTAACATATTAACGGCTTGTTTATAATTGTCGACTTTAGCTTTATTTAGCTTTGCATCTTGATCGAACTTTTCTTCAAACTGAGCGTTTCTTATCACTGCAATATTGTTGAGTGCATATAGATCATCATATATGTCTATTTTAATGTGCGGCTGGCTAATAATGACTACTTTTGAATATGACACAGGGCCCAAATAGTCAGCAGCATTTTTAATTGAACTGTTCTTAAATATTAAAGCAAGATCTAAGTCGGCACTTTTTAATGCATGTAATATTCTTGCGTATGGATATTCAATAAACTCCAAATCAATATTGAGATTTTCAGTAATTTTTTGCAGAGCAATAATACTTGTACCAGAGCAGTTGGGGTTTTCGGTAAAAGAATTAAAGGGAGCAAAAGAGGGAACACTCACCTGAAGTTTGCTGTCTTGAGCAAATACGGAGCTACTAAAAATTAATAAAGAGATAAATGTAAATGTGAATTTGTACTTATTGATAAATAATTTATTCAAACTAATCGGAGAAATTTCTGTGATTTTCAAAGAGTATAGACTCAGCTGTGAATAAAGAAAACTAATACTTACAGTGTAATGAGCTTTGAATAGCAGTACTTGAGCTTAGTCAATTAAATACGAAATAATACTTGCACAAGCAAATGATAATGATTATCATTTGCTTGTGATGTTTGGAACTAACTCAGGATCGGTTATGCATTGGCAGCTTTTAATGAAAAAGGGAAATGGCTGTTTTGAAGAGCAGCAATGGACAAAAGCTGAACTTTATTACAAGTCAGCATATAGCCAGTTAGAAGGGCTTTGGCTGCAAGATGTTGAATATGAGTCACTACTTATGGCATGGATATGTGCTTGTCAGAACTTAGCAACACTATTTGAAACCCAAGGTGAATATGATCGCTCAATAGGTTATTTAGTAAAAGCTTACCAAGAAGCTTTTAATACCAGCCAGAACTCAATTGCCAGTAATTCACTGCGTAGTTTGGCTTTTAGCGCCTTAGGAACAACACTGAAAGGGATTTTGCATTTTACTGATAAATACCCAACTTGTGAGCATTGTTTACTGCAATTAAATCGATTGCAACAAACTATAGAATGTCAGGCTGATATTGTGCATTAAGTTAAAGGGATAGATTTAAATGAAAGCGCTATTCATTTTAAGGTCGATATTCTTGATTACTTTTTTGGCTAGTTGCTTTAGTTCGTATGGCCATGACGGACACGACCATACACATCATTTGGCTTGGTTAGTGCACTTTATTAGCGCGCTAATTACCTTTTCTGCATTGGCCACTGTCATGCTACTTTTAAAATATCTGGTCGAGTTTAAAAATATAAAGAGGCAAAAAATGCTATATAGAATAATTAAAAGGTTAGATGATATGTTTAGTTTTGCACAAGCATTAGCGTATTGCCGTAATGTCGATAAAGTAAATGAAGAACCCTCTGAATAACTAGTTATATTTTTGCGTTTTAAATGGGAGCAGGATGATGCTTGGATTTACTTTCTTTAAAATTAAAGGCGAGAGCATGTCGCCAAAAATCCCAAATGAAAGCTATGTTTTATCATGTAGTTGGTTTGCTAAGTTTTTCTTAGCAGAAGGAAAAAAAATATTAATACAGCATCAACAATTAGGTTTGATTGTTAAAACAGTAGCTTTAGTTGATCACCATGGTTTTATTTGGGTAAAAGGAGAAAACACTCAAAGTATTTCTGTAGAGCAGTTAGGACCAATAAGTGGCAGCCAAGTGATAGGCCGTGTACTTAGCGTATTCACTCGTACCTAGTTAATAAAAAACAACGTAAAATAACTGATTTTTTTATAACTATAATCTTACTTCATATTTTAAATCGGTGGGGTAATGATCAGCTAAATGTCTTACAGAAAAGCAGCGTCATTTACAAATCCGACTGAATCGTAAGTAACCTTTGCTTCATAAAGTTGATAAACACACGATTTTTATTCGGTAGATACTTACTTTGCACATACTGTAAACAAACATAACCTTGGTAATTCCCTGTTAATTGCCAATCTTCCAACAATGCAATGAGTTTCCCCGTTTTAATACCTTGTTCAGCAATATAATCTGGTAAAGAACCAATACCAAGCCCTTGTTCAATAGCATCTCTGCGCATTTCACTGTGGTTAACTAGGTAAGATCCTGCAACTTGCACAGTAGTTTGCTGATTGTTTTTACTAAATCGCCAACGACTATCAGCCAAATTCTCGCCTAAGCATATGCAAGGTAGGCTTTTTAAATCATCTGGGTGTGAAGGTAATTTGTGATTAGATAGAAAATCAGGGCTAGCACATACGAGACTTTTAACATGCCCAAGTTTGACATTTACCAAGGCTTCAATAGGGTTGTCATTAATATGAATCAGGAAGTCTACACCATCATGGATGGGATCTAAGATTCGGTCAGATACTTTTAAATGCAGCTGAATATCTGGGTAGCACTTCAAAAATTCAACAAAGAGCGGTTTTAAGACTTTATTGGCTAGTGACTTTGGCGCAGCGACCCTCAATAACCCGCTAACCGTCGATGTTGCAGAGCGACTAGCATTAATCGCTTGATCAGCTGATTCAACCATCTGCTTACAATAATTAAACGTGATAGTCCCTGACTCCGTTAATGCCAGTTGTCGCGTCGTACGCTGCAATAGTTTGATGCCTAATGCATCCTCTAATCGACTAATTTGGCGGCTTACTGCTGAAGGTGTAACCCCCAACTTCTTTGCCGTTTTACTAAAGTTTCCCTGCTCAATAACGGTGACAAAAATAGCCATGTCGGACAATAAAGGGATTAATTTATTTGTGTCCATCAGGTACAAGTCCTATTACAAATGAGTGTATTGTTTTAAATAACGCATAGATTAACATAGTTGTGAGGTAATAAATAAGTGCGATAAGCATACGTTGAATAGTAGGAGGTGAACGTGGAATTATTAATAAATACTTATATCGCAGAAATTATAGCGGTAAGTACAATCGCTATTTTTATGGCGGTGTTACCAGGGGCTGATTTTGTGATGGTGACGCGTACAAGTATCTACAATGGCCGTTTGGCAGGTTTATATATGAGCTTAGGCATGTGTTTATCTGTCTGTATTCATGCCAGCTATTCAATTGCAGGGTTAGCAGTAGTAATTGCAAATTCAGCATGGTTATTTTCAACCATTAAATATTTAGGAGCAGCTTATCTTATCTATATTGCGTGGCAATTATTAACAACACGCGAGTCTTTAAATAGCGACCAAAACGCTCTAATGACTGAAATGTCGCCATTTATTGCCTTACGTTTAGGTTTTACGTGCAACATATTAAACCCTAAAACATCTATATTTTTCTTAAGTATTTTTACGCAAGTGGTCTCAGTAGATACGCCGTTAATAATGCAAATAAGTTATGGGTTGATAATTATGCTGGCGCATTTTATCTGGTACAGCGGCATTGCTTTACTGTTATCACACCCGCAAATACTGCCTCGTTTTAATCGACAAAAACAAAAAATTGATAAAGTAGCAGGTTTTGTATTGATGCTAATTGCCATAAAACTCTCACTAATGAATTATGTTTAAGTAAAATAATTGCTTATATGGCTATTGTGATAAGAAATATACAACCACTTTCCCTGCAAGTCGGCATTATAAACTTTAACTTTAACTTTAACTTTAACTTTAAGAGCCTCTTGTTTGGGGGAAGTTGCCCTATAAATAATGGCTCCATCCTTGCGGGGTCAAGTTCGCTGTAACGTCCGAATAACGATTGATAATAATACATAAATTAACAGTTTATATTTAAGGTGTTATTTGTAATCATATAGAAACAACTTTCCCAATAGTTCCTTCAAAGATTAGACAAAATATAATGATAAAGTCTTGCGAATTTATTTTGATATGTTTCGGTCTGTTTTTTGAGCAAGGATTAATTAGATGATTGATAATAAAGAGTTTAAGAGTATAAAGTCGATTCTATTTGTCTGTATGGGCAATATTTGTCGCTCACCAAGTGCGGAAGCCGTTTTTCGTCAAAAAGCAAAGGCACTTTCGCTCACGTTAGATTCCGCTGGAACAGTTGGCTCGCACGTTAGAGAGAAACCTGATCATCGAGCACAAAAGGCTGGCGTTGCCCGTGGTTATTCATTTGATAACATTAAAGCGCGAAAAGTGACGGTAAAAGACTTTGAGCGATTTGATTTAATTCTAGCGATGGATGAGCGAAATGTTAAAGATTTAATGAAAATTGCTCCTGCACAGCATACTGATAAAGTGCAGTTATTTTTAGATTATGCCGATAACTTTGAAGATCAAGAAGTTCCCGATCCATATTATGGTGGTGCACGTGGATTTCAATATGTTTTAGATCTAGTTGAAGATGCAAGTGATGGCTTAATTAAACGCATAACAAGCTAACGGGTTAAGTGCGTAAGGTACGTTAGATAATAGTAAAATAGCGCCTTAACTCGTTTTCGCCTGCAATATAGTTTGTGCCATTTACGATAGCGACTCTTATAAAAATATACTTAAATAAATATCATAAAAAAAGCCAATTGCATCACGCAATTGGCTTTTTGTATTTATTGTGTCGAGTAAACTAATCCATACTTGGTTTAGTTGCTCCAGCTGAGTGACGGCTAGTCGCGTGCGACATTAATGCTAATTTATCTGACTTGCTATGAACAACACGTTGTTCACTTGCAACAAACTCTTTAGGAATAATACCGTTGCTAATCACCGTTTCTGGTTTAGCCATTGGCGCTGAAGCTTTACCTGGCGCTTTTTTGGCCGAAGCTTTTACTTTGCGCTTAATGTTCTTCTCTTTGGCACGTACTTTTTTCGGTTGCTCTTCAGACTTTTTAGCTTCTACTTTAGGTGCTTCATTTGAAGCCTCTGTTGTAGCTACTTCTGAATTGCTTTCTGCTGCTTTAACTGGCTGCTCTGGTGCTTTTTCAGCGACCTGTACTTCAGGCTCTACTTTAGCTTCAGGCTCTACTTTAACTTCAACAACAGTTTCAGCAACTTCTGCTTCGACTGCAACACTAGGAGCGGCTTCAACAGGAAGTGCTTCACTAGTAACAGTTTTAGCTACTTCAGGTTCGTCAAAAGGTAAGTTTTGCTGAACTTCGTTAACTGCTTCTACTACAACAGCCGCTTCTGCTACAGCAGTAGTTTCTGTTACAACAGCCGTTTCTGCTACTTCAACTTTCTCAATTGAAGGTGCAGGTGCCGGCGTAATGGCTTCTACAGGAGTTTGAGTTTCTACTACTGTATCCTGAGGTTTAACTGTCTCTTTCTCAGGATAACGAGCCGTTACTGGATCTTCAGTAATTTCCGAGTTTGCTTCCACAGCATCTGCGTTTTGACGACGACGTTGACCATGTGCTCGCATATGACGAGGAGAGCGGCGACTTCTTGGACGTTGCTCATCTTTCGTCTTAGCAGCTTGTTCAACATTACCGTTGTCTACAGTATTGCTATTAACAGAAGTGTTTTCAGCAATTTTTACATTTTCTTTTACTGAACGTTCAACAGCTTTGTTTTCATTAGCCGGTGCTTTTTCAGTGGTATTAGCTACAATTTTTTCATCGTTATTTATACGCACTTTTTTACGATTATTACGACGTTGACGACGTTCTGCAACCTTTTCTTCTTTAGGCTTTTGAACACGTTCTTTTTGAGGTTTAGCAGGTTTATTCTGCTTACTATCTTTTACCTCATTAGTTGCTTCTTGCGATTTACGTTTATCGTTGCGAGAGTCGTTACGATTGTCATTGCGGTTTTCGTTACGAGAATCATTACGGTTATTCCTACGTTGTCCTTGACGACTACGTTGAGGACGACGTTCACCACTTTTCGGTTTGTTACGCTCTGGTGCTTTAGGTGCAACAGGTTTCACTTCTTCTTCTGCAGCAAAAAGAGATTTAATCCAAGTAACAACACCTGAAAATAAACTTTTTGTTTCTACAGTTTCAGCTTTCACTTGTGGCGTTGCAACTGGTTGCTTAGGCGCCTGTTTAGGTGAAGACATACCTTGTAGAAGAGGTTCATCACGTTTACTCGCTTCTTTATCGAACTTAGGCATAACCGCTTCTTCAGGTGCAGATTGCTTAACTGCAACGTCATAGCTAGCTTCTTCAATACTTTCGTCTTTTCTTACACGAATGACTTCATATTGAGGAGTTACCATATTCGGATTAGGAATAATCAGAATATTTACACTGTGATGCTTCTCGATATGAAAAACTGAGCGACGTTTTTCATTTAATAAGTAGGTAGCAACAGGCACTGGCACTTGAGCTTGTACTTGTTGAGTGTTGTCTTTAATGGCTTCTTCTTCCATTAAACGTAACACTGATAATGCTAATGATTCAACGCCGCGAACGTGACCTGTACCACTACAACGAGGACAAACACTTTGGCTTGTTTCGCCAATTGAAGGACGTAAACGTTGGCGTGACATTTCAAGTAAACCGAAACGAGAGATACGGCCTAATTGAATGCGTGCTCTGTCTTGACGAACAGCATCACGCATTCTGTTTTCTACTTCACGTTGGTGACGTACAGGAGTCATATCGATGAAATCGATAACCACTAAACCACCTAAATCACGTAAACGTAATTGACGTGCAATTTCTTCTGCAGCCTCTAAGTTAGTATTAAATGCTGTTTCTTCAATATCACTACCTTTAGTTGCGCGGGCAGAGTTAATATCAATTGAGGTCATTGCTTCTGTAGGGTCAATTACAATTGAACCACCAGAAGGAAGGCGTACTTCACGTTGAAAAGCTGATTCTATTTGCGTTTCAATTTGGTAATGAGTGAATAACGGTACGTCATTATTGTAAAGTTTAACTTTACTTAAGAAGTCAGGACGAACGATTTCAATGTGCTTTTTAACACTTTCAAACGTTTTTGGACGGTCAATTAGTACTTCACCAATATCACGACGTAAATAGTCACGAATAGCACGTAAAATTACGTTAGTTTCTTGATGAATTAGAAAGGGTGCAGGGCGACTAGCTGCAGCTTCTGAAATTGCATTCCAGTGGTGTAGTAGTACGTTTAAATCCCATTCAAGTTCTTCATATTCTTTACCAACACCAGCGGTACGAACAATAAGTCCCATACCTTTAGGTAACGTTAGTTTGCTTAATGAAGCTTTTAAGTCAGTACGCTCATCACCTTCGATACGGCGTGAAATACCACCAGCGCGAGGGTTGTTTGGCATAAGAACTAAGTAGCTGCCAGCTAGGCTGATAAAGGTTGTTAATGCCGCGCCTTTTTGGCCACGTTCTTCCTTATCAATTTGCACGATAACCTCTTGGCCTTCATGCAATACTTCTTTGATATTTGGTCGACCTTGGAAGCTATAACCTTTAGGGAAGTATTCGCGCGCGATTTCTTTCATTGGTAAGAAACCGTGACGATCAGCGCCGTAATCAACGAATGCCGCTTCTAAAGAAGGTTCAATACGAGTGATTTTAGCTTTGTAGATATTTGATTTTTTTTGTTCGTGACCAGGGCTTTCGATATCTAAATCGTAAAGCTGTTGACCATCAACAAGTGCTACGCGCAATTCTTCTGATTGGGTAGCATTAATTAACATACGTTTCATAGTTTGTGTGACTCATTTTTAGTCACAACACACCATTGCTTAGAACACAAAGTAATCTATCGCTCTGGTAACAGCATTTTGTCAACCTCACGGGTGTCAATCTTCCTACGCCATATACGCAGCAAGCTGTTAAAAATTCTGATTGTCTAATATAACTGCGGTGTATACACCGCAGTGAAATTGATTCTTCATGTGCTCAGCGAGTGTGCTGTGCGCAACAGAAAATTAAGCTTCTCGTTAATTTTAGTTCGATAGTTTTATCGTGTTTTCTAATAATTTAACGGTAGAAAATTTGACTTAATTTTTCTGTTTAATTACATAATCGCTTTATTGCGCTGGACAATATGTTTATGCGGTGTTTTTGACAAGTTACACGCGTCAATTTCGCAATAGGCCTTACTTTTAATATCTCGACGTTGATCTCTCCATAGAGTGTTATCAAACTGTCTCATATTAACGTGGCCGCATTTTGCCTCTTACGTTTCGCTTAAAGCATCCTTTTTAATCATTACGGCTAAAATATAGCGGTAACCACGCTATTATCACACTTTATTTTCAGATAAGCCAATTAAATCCATGTTTTAATTGCGCGAAATGCAGAAAAAATATGTTAAACTCCGAACAATTAAAGTTCTTTGTATAATACTTATGACCGACACCCCAAAACCCCAAGTTAAATTCATTACTGTAGATAGCGAAGATGCTGGACAACGCATCGATAATTTTCTTGTTAAAACGCTTAAAGGTGTGCCGAAGAGCATGATTTATCGTTTATTAAGAAAAGGTGAAATTCGCGTTAATAAAAAACGTAAAAAGCCAGAATATAAGCTTGTCGACGAAGATATTATTCGCGTAGCACCTATTCGTGTTTCTGAAAATACCAATACTGTTTCAACACAACTAAATGTTGTTGCCAACCTAGAAAAGCAAATATTGTTTGAAGATGAGCGCCTCATCGTTATCAATAAGCCGTCTGGCATGGCCGTGCATGGTGGCAGTGGTTTAAGTTTTGGGTTAATTGAAGCCTTAAGAGCATTGCGCCCAGACGCTCGAATGCTGGAACTTGTGCACCGCCTTGACCGCGACACATCTGGTTGTTTAGTGGTGGCGAAAAAACGCTCAGCGTTACGACACTTACACGAGCAACTAAGAAATAAAACCGTGCAAAAATTTTATCATGCTTTAGTAAAAGGGCGTTGGTCGACAAAGCTAACTCGTGTTACTGAAGGTTTACGGAAAAATGATTTAAAATCTGGTGAGCGCGTTGTTGTTGTAGATAATGTTGATGGTAAAGAGTCTGAAACACGTTTTCGAGTGCTGCAACATTATAAGAATGCAACATTAGTGAGAGCTTTCCCAGTAACGGGCCGTACGCATCAAATTCGTGTCCATTGTCAAACTAAAGGCCATTCTATTGCTTGCGATGCAAAATATGGCCATGAAGATTTTGACATAGAAATGAAAAATCTTGGCTTAAAGCGTTTGTTTTTACATGCAGCGAGTATTGAGTTTACTCACCCTTTAAGTGATGAACGCATCAAAATAGAAGCACCTTTAGAGCCATCATTAGAAAAGTTACTGACCAAGTTAACTAAAGCTGACAATTAATAAGAACTCTGAATCAATCTATGAATGAAATTAACCTGAAAGACTATGAATTGATTATTTTTGATTGGGACGGCACCTTGATGGATTCCGTTGCTCGCATTGTTTCTTGTATGCAAGCTGCAGCTAGAAAAGTTGAGTTAATTGTTCCGGCTCCTGAACAAATCAAAAATATTATTGGTTTAAGTTTGCCAAAAGCAATTAATGTATTGTTTCCAAGTTGTAATGAACAACAAGCTGAAGATGTGATCACGCAATATAAGCACCACTATATAGCAGAAGATAAAACACCGACTCCGTTATTTAATAATGCGGTTGAATTATTAACTGAGTTACGTGGTAATGACAAGCTATTAGCCGTTGCAACAGGTAAAGGGCGAAATGGTTTGGAGCGTGTATGGGAAATAAGCGCAACAAAACACTTTTTTCATACCTCACGTTGTGCAGATGAAGCCTTGTCTAAGCCTGATCCTGAAATGTTACTTAGTATATTGTCAGAGTTATCAGTGTCAGCCGATAAAGCCATTATGATAGGTGATACCAGTTATGACTTAGAAATGGCACGTAATGCTGGAGTTGCAAGTATTGGTGTTACTTATGGCGTGCATGATAAAGACATATTATCTTTATACCAACCAAAAGCTATTGTTGACTCTTTAGCTGAGATTCAACGTTTACTTCAACCTCATCACTAGTGCAATAATTTAAATATGCACTAGAAGTTAATCTTCAGAGCATCTCGCCTTAATACGATTAGGTACTTATATTAATAGCAATATAAGTACCTATTACTTCTCAGTTCGCTACATCACACCTTTATTCGACTATCAGCAATAGCGTTTTAGTTTCTTATGCCTTACTTTGTTCGGCAAGTACATCAACACCATGCTGCTTTAAAAGCTCTACAAGCTTAATGAGCGGTAAACCAATTAATGTATTGGGGTCATTTCCCTCTAGTTTTTCAAATAAGCAAATACCTAAGCCCTCGCTTTTAAAGCTACCGGCACAGTTGTAAGGTTGTTCTGCGTGTAGGTAATTTTCTATCTCTGCATATGAGAGTTCTTTAAAATGCACTAAGAAAGGTTCAATTAATGCGGTGGTGTAATCTAAAGCGCTGTCATAAACACATAGTCCAGTGTAAAAGACTACGGTTTTATTACTAAACTTTTCTAATTGCTTAACGGCATTTTCAAAGTTATGGGGTTTCCCTAATATTTCACCATCACACATGGCGACTTGATCTGAGCCTATAATAAGTGCGTCAGGGTGTTCATTGGCAACAGCTTTGGCTTTTTCAATCGCTAAACGTTCGACTAACTCGACAGGAGATTCATTTTCAAATGCGGTTTCATCAATATTTGGCTTCGCACAATCAAAAGTAAGGTTAAGTTTTGCTAAAATTTCTTTACGGAAAGGGGAGGTAGAGCCTAAAATTAGTTTTTTCATTAATATCACTCAAAATATAAACAGATTGCAGTTAATATATGGGCTATATTGAATTTTTAAACAAATTTAGCTATTTTTCTTTTGACACAAGACGGTAGGCACTTTATTATGCGCGCCTTATGAAAAATCTTAAACTCCCGATAACGATAGACCCATCTAGAAGCGCACAACGAAAGTTAGTGTGTGACGGATACTTTGAAGTATCTGGGATGAATAGATTGCTTGCTGTGTGTGATGCACAATGTGAGCAAGTCCAAGTGAATGTTAATTTTGGTGTGGATGAACAGGGTTTGGTAGCAGTATCAGGCACCGCATCGGCAACGGTTGCATTGATTTGTCAGCGATGTACTGATGAGTTTGATTTGGCACTAGAAGTGAGCTTTACTTTTAGTCCAGTGAAAGACGAAGAAGCTGAAGCTGAGTTGCCGTCATATTATGACGCAATTGAATTAGATGAAAATGGCGAAGTTAACTTGCTAGAATTAGTGGAAGACGAGTTTTTACTTGCGATTCCTTTAATTCCAAGGCACTCAATTAAAGATTGTCAGTCTCCGGCTGATAGTGTTTGGGGCGAGTTGCCGGAAGAGCTAGAAAAACCGAACCCATTTGATGTATTGAAAAAACTTAAATAGTTAATTTTAACTAAACAACCGAATTTTTTAGGAGTAGGCAATGGCAGTTCAAAAGAGCAAAAAGTCTCGTTCAAGACGTGGCATGCGCCGTTCACATGACGCAGTAACGGCAACGCATTTATCAACAGATCCAGTATCTGGTGAAACTCACCGTCGCCACCATGTAACAGCTGACGGCTTTTACAAAGGTGTTAAAGTAATCAATAAGTAATCTGTAACGATTCTTTTGATTAATCTAACCATAGCGTTAGATGTTATGGGGGGCGATCAAGGCCCCCATGTAACACTTCCTGCTGCAACTCTCGCAGTAGCGAATTTACCTCATCTACATTTATTACTTTGTGGTGACGAATCAGTCATTGTCGAAGCATTAGAAAAAGCACAAATTTATCCTCATCCAAGAATAACTATTTATCCAACAACTGAAATTGTTGCGATGGATGACAAGCCAATTTTTGCCTTACGCCATAAAAAGCAATCATCGATGCGAAAAGCATTGGATTTAGTATATGATGGTCAAGCACAAGCTTGTGTTAGTGCGGGTAATACTGGCGCACTATTTTCTATGGCTCACTTTGTTTTAAAAACTTTACCTGGTGTTGAACGCCCCGCGTTAATCTCTGCTTTACCAACCAATAAACCTAAGCAACATGTTTTTATGTTGGACTTAGGTGCCAATGTATTTTGCGACTCTAGTGTCTTATATCAGTTTGCCATAATGGGCTCTGTGATGGCGAAAGAGGTGGATGGTATTGAGCGCCCTAAAGTGGCATTGTTGAATATGGGTGAGGAAGATAACAAGGGTAGTGATCACATCAAGCAAACGGCTAGTTATTTATTAGCTAACGAAAACATCAACTATATCGGTTTTATTGAAGGTAATGATATTTTTACTAATAAAGCTGATGTTATTGTTTGTGACGGTTTTGTCGGTAATGTTGCATTAAAAACCTGTGAAGGTGTGGCAAGAATGGTTTATAAGCAGCTGCAAGAAATCATCAAAAAACATTTTTTAGCTCAAATTATGGGCAAACTACTGTCTGGTACAATAAAAAAACTGTTTAAACCCATGAACCCCGACCAGTATAACGGTGCAAGTTTGATAGGATTGCGCGGTATTGTGGTGAAAAGTCACGGTAACGCAAATGTTACTGCTTTTTATACCGCGATTACAGAAGCTGTGACAGAAGTCGAAAGACAAGTTCCAGCGAAAATTAAAGACCAGCTTGAACATAGTTTCTGCCATAAAGATTAGTTTTACTTTATCGCAACATGTTTACACTAGCTGGAAAAATTATGACGACATAGGTGTTTTAATTACCTATGTTGCACAAACACAAAATATTACAATAATTTGGGTCTAACAATGCAAAACAATTTAGCGTTTGTCTTTCCTGGTCAAGGATCACAGTCACTAGCGATGCTAGCGGATTTTTCTGATCACGAAGTAGTGCAAAATACATTTTCTGAAGCATCTGATGCTTTGGGTTACGATTTGTGGCAATTAGTTCAGCAGGGGCCTGTTGAAAAGTTAAACCAAACAAACTTCACACAACCCGCTTTATTGACAGCTAGTGTTGCTATATGGCGCTTGTGGCAAGCATCTTCATCTGTAAAACCTACTATTTTAGCTGGACATAGTTTAGGTGAGTATTCTGCACTAGTGTGTGCTGGCGTGTTTTCTCTGGCTGATGCGGTTAAATTAGTAGAAAAACGTGGTGAATTTATGCAAGCTTCAGTTCCTGCTGGAACTGGCGCTATGTACGCTATTATCGGCTTAGCGGATGATAAAATTATTGAAGCTTGTGCTCAAGCAGCGCAAGGGGAAGTGGTTTCTGCAGTTAACTTTAACTCTCCAGGACAAGTTGTTATTGCTGGTAATAAAGCGGCAGTTGAACGTGCTGGTGAGTTATGTAAAGAAGCTGGCGCTAAAAGAGCATTGCCTTTACCAGTAAGTGTGCCTTCTCATTGTGCATTAATGAAGGATGCTGCTGACAAATTAGCTGAAGAATTAAATAATATTACCTTTAATACGCCAAATATTTCAGTGGTTAATAATGTTGATGTTGCCATTGAAAGTTCGGCGCAAGCAATTAAAACTGCTTTAATAAAGCAATTATATAGCCCAGTACGTTGGACTGAAACCATTCAGTATTTAGCACAAAATGGTGTTGAGCAAGTAATTGAAGCAGGCCCAGGTAAAGTATTACAAGGTCTGTTAAAACGCATCGACAAAACCATTAGTTGTCAATCTGTTAATGACAGTGCGTCATTAACCAAAGCATTAGAATCAGTAGAGTAAAATATATGTTTTCATTAGAAGGAAAGGTCGTTTTAGTGACCGGTGCTAGTCGTGGCATAGGTAAAGCTATTGCAACACAACTAAAAGAATTAGGCGGAACAGTTATCGGTACAGCAACATCAGAGCATGGTGCTGCTAATATCAGTGAATACTTGGGTGCAGATTGCGGTTTAGTGCTTAATGTAACTGATGATGAGTCAATTAGTGCAATGTTTGATTTAATCAAAGAAAAGCACGGTGCAGTTGATATTTTGGTAAACAATGCCGGTATCACACGTGATAACTTGATGATGCGAATGAAAAATGACGAATGGGACGATATCATTGATACCAACCTTTCATCAGTATTTAAAATAAGTAAAGCTGTGCTTCGTTCAATGATGAAGAAGCGTCACGGTCGCATAATTAATATTGGCTCTGTTGTCGGAACCATGGGTAATGCTGGTCAAGTTAACTATGCAACAGCTAAAGCGGGCTTAATTGGTTTTACTAAGTCATTAGCGCGTGAAGTAGCGTCTCGTGGTATTACGGTTAATACTGTATCTCCAGGCTTTATTGATACAGACATGACTCAAACATTAACTGATGAGCAAAAAGAAGGTATATTTGCGCAAGTTCCTGCTAACCGTTTAGGTAAGCCAGAAGAAATTGCCAATGCAGTTGCTTTTTTAGCATCAGACTCAGCGGCTTACATTACGGGTGAAACATTACACGTAAATGGCGGCATGTATATGGTTTAATCATACTCGCTCATTTACGGTATTGTATTAAATTCGAACAAATAATAAACTGTCACAGGTTCGACCAGCAAAAAAGTAAAATTAGAAGCTTGCATGGTTGGCTCATGACGAATAAACTACATACAATTCTGAAAAATTGTATTTTCTAGTAAAGGAAAAAAAATGAGTACTATCATAGAACGCGTTAAAAAAATTACTATTGAGCAACTTGGTGTAAGCGAAGACGAAGTAAAAGTTGAAGCTTCATTTGTTGACGACTTAGGTGCTGACTCGTTAGACACTGTTGAATTAGTAATGGCGTTAGAAGAAGAATTTGATACTGAAATTCCAGATGAAGAAGCTGAGAAAATCACTACAGTTCAAGCTGCAATCGATTACGTTACTGCTAACCAGTAATAAGTAAACGAACGTTGTTGATTTCAGGCGGTTTAATTACCGCCTGATTTGTTTTTACCGTTTTAAAATATTGATAAGCTAACACTTAACCTAAGTTAAACTAAGCGTTAAGTACGCTGATATAAAACACCTTCTCTTATTCTACTCTATCGGAGGCAGCACATCTCATGAGACGCGTTGTAGTTACCGGTCTTGGCATGCTTAGCCCTTTAGGCAACAGCCCTGAATCAACCTGGCAAAACCTACTACTTGGACAAAGTGGTATTTCTGACATTACGCATTTTGATACTTCATTGTATCCAACGCGCTTTGCAGGTTTAGTAAAAGATTTTGATGCACAAGATTACATGGCTCGTAAAGAAGCCAAAAAAATGGATCTATTTATTCAATATGGCGTTGCAGCTGGTGTGCAAGCTGTTAAAGATTCAGGTCTAGAAATCACTGAAGAAAATGCTCAACGTATCGGTGTTGCCGTTGGTTCGGGTATCGGTGGTTTAGGTCTAATTGAAGAAAATCATACTAAATTATTAAAAAGTGGTCCGCGCAAGCTGTCACCATTTTTTGTACCTTCTACCATTATTAATATGATAGCAGGCCATCTATCAATTATGTTTGGTATGAAAGGTCCTAATATTTCTATTGTCACTGCTTGTACAAGTGGTGTGCATAACATTGGTCACGCAGCACGTATGATTGCATACGGTGACGCTGATGCAATGGTTGCTGGTGGTGCAGAAAAAGCCTCTACAACGTTAGGTATGGGAGGCTTTGGCGCAGCACGTGCAATGTCAACACGTAATGACGCACCACAACAAGCGTCTCGTCCTTGGGATAAAGACCGAGATGGCTTTGTTTTAGGCGACGGAGCTGGGGTACTTGTGCTTGAAGAGTATGAACATGCGAAAGCTCGTGGCGCAAAAATTTATGCAGAACTGGCCGGTTTTGGTATGAGTGGCGATGCGTATCATATGACGTCACCACCTGCTGATGGTGCAGGCGCAGCGTTGGCAATGAAAAATGCCATTAACGATGCTAAAGTTGATATTGCTAAAATTGGTTATATTAATGCTCATGGTACATCAACACCGGCCGGTGATATTGCTGAAACGAATGCGGTGAAATCTGTATTTGGCGACTTAGCAAATAGCGTCATGGTCGGGTCGACTAAGTCAATGACTGGTCATTTGTTAGGTGCGGCAGGTGCGGTAGAAGCCATCTTTAGTATCCAAGCTTTAGCGAATAATGCAGTCCCACCAACCATTAACTTAGATAACCCTGATGAAGGTTGTGATCTCGATTATATTGCGCATACAGCGCGTGATGTGAACTTAGAGTATGCACTGTGTAATTCATTTGGTTTTGGTGGCACTAATGGTTCATTAATCTTTAAAAAAGTTTAATGAACGTATAGTGGTAATTGCTATTGCTTGTTTATTCTAATAAATGTGAAATTTGTTGTAATAGCGCTTGAACTAACCGCACTAAGCCTGAATACTTAACCTAAGTATTCAGGCTTTTTTTATGGAAATTATGACCTTAAGTTTTGTTGATGAACAAGCACTCGACGTTATTTCAATTTACGACCGTGGTTTGGCGTATGGCGATGGCTGTTTTACCACCGCTTTAATCCTTGACGGCGAAGTTGTTATGTTAAAGCAGCACTTAGCTCGCTTAACACAGCAGAGTCAAAGGCTAGGCTTGCCTGACATTAATACCGATTCAATTGCCGAGAAAATGTGCCATGTTAGTGAAGGTGTCAATAAAGGCGTTGTGAAAGTCATTGTGACTTGTGGCAGCGGTGGGCGCGGATATTCACGACTTGGCGCTAACCAAGCACAAGTTATTATTAGCCGCCATGACTACCCAAACTTTTATGACCAATGGCAAAAACATGGCATCACCGTTGGCATTAGTGAGCAGAAATTAGGCATCAATCCTATGTTAGCCGGCTTAAAGCACTTAAATCGATTAGAGCAAGTGTTATTGAGGAAGGAACTAGACCAACGCTCAGAAGATGACTTATTGGTAACAGATATTAATGACAATATTATCGAATGCTGCAGCGCTAATGTCTTTTGGCGAAAAAATGCACAATGGCATACACCTTCATTAGCCAGTGCTGGCGTTTCAGGGATAATGCGCGCGCGAATTATGAATTTAAATTTGGATATTTTAGTAAGAGACTACAGGCTAACGGATATAGATAATATCGATGCTATGTTTATTAGTAATGCTATTTTAGGTATAGTGCCAGTCAAAATCTTTAACTTAAAAGTATTAGATATTTCCTTGGTAGAAGATATTCAAAAACAATGCTTAACCTTCGATAGTTGATTACCCAATACATGACGATATCTATTCAAAGCTTACCAAAAATCATCCGTACAATACTGGCATTTTTTGCTGTTATGTTTGTGGTAACTAGCATTGCCATTATTGCTTTAGTATATACCGCACAAACGAAAATTCAGCAAGCGATGGCAGTTGAAAAAATTGAACTGATTACAGTTGTAAAAGGCAGTTCGTTTAATCAGTTTTCAAAACAATTGGTCAAAAAAGGTTGGATCGAAAATCGCTTTTGGCTACGTAATTATGTGCGCTTTAACGCAGAGCTTGCAAACATAAAGTCAGGTACTTACCAAGTTATGCCTGAAACGCCGCTTATTGATTTATTGAAAATGGTTGTCGCTGGAAAAGAGCACCAATTTAGCATTACTTTTATTGAAGGAACATCAATAAAGCAATGGCTTGAACTACTCGCAAAAACTAAAAATATAACCCATAAATTGCCGGCTGTTTTCAATGAAGGCGTAGCGAATGAATTTTCTGTTTCCTTTGTAAACAATGACGAAAAGATGCAGGCGCTAGCTATACTTGCTCAACAATTTAACATTGCAAGTGAAAACCCTGAAGGTTACTTCTACCCTGATACTTATGCTTTCTCACTGGGCGATTCAGATATTGCCATTCTTAGCAGGGCACATAATAAAATGCTGCAAGAACTTGATAAACGCTGGCAAAAGCGTGATACCAACTTACCTTATAAAACGAAGCATGAAGCACTAACGATGGCGTCGATTATTGAAAAAGAAAGCGGCAAGTATGCAGAACATGAAATAATTGCCTCGGTTTTTGTCAACAGACTCCATAAAAAAATGCGTTTACAAACCGATCCTACGGTTATTTATGGTTTAGGTGAAAACTATTATGGTGATATTAAATATAAGCACCTTCGCGATAAAACACCGTACAATACCCGAAAAATTAAAGGGCTTACGCCTACACCCATTGCTATGCCAGGCGAAAACGCACTAGATGCCGCATTTTCACCCGCAACAACAGAGTTTTTATATTTTGTCAGCAACGGCAATGGCGAACACAAATTTTCTACTAACTTAGCCGATCACAATCGAGCCGTGACTAAGTATCAGCGTAAGAAAAAATAATTTTAGCTTTTAAATTAAGCGTTTAATCAAAGTATTTTGGAAAATTTAAGCATGAAAAAAGGTCAGTTTATTGTTGTTGAAGGTATTGAAGGTGCAGGAAAGTCATCAGCAATTAGCGTTATTGAAGCCGTTTTAGAAAAAAACGGCATTCCTTATATAAAAACACGTGAGCCGGGCGGTACGCCATTAGCCGAATCATTACGTGATATTGTTAAGTCTGCTAGTCATGATGAAGTGTTGACGCAAGAAACTGAGCTATTACTAATGTATGCAAGTAGAAGCCAACTCTTAGCGAATAGAATTCTTCCGGCACTGGAACAAGGAACTTGGGTTATTGGCGATCGCCATGATTTATCTTCTCGCGCTTATCAAGGTGGCGGTCGACAATTTGATGATTCAATAATGAATGCCATTGCAGATGTTACCCTTAAAGGCTTTACACCTGATTTAACGGTGTATTTAGACCTTGCCCCTGAGTTAGGCTTAGGCCGAGCGCAAGCACGTGGTGAGCTTGACCGTATTGAATTAGAAAAAATTGAATTTTTTGAGCGAGTACGAAATAAATATCTTGAACTGGCAACAGCCTCACAAAGCACCGATATTATTGATGCGAGTCAGGCAATGGCTGCAGTGCATAAAGATGTGGCTCGTACTGTAGAAAGTTTTATTGCAAAAGAACAAGGTTAATCAATGCAAGCCTGGCTTCAAACAACCCAACAGCAGCTTTCAAGGCAACTGCAAGCCAACAAGTTGCCGCATGCTTTATTGTTTTCTGGTGTAAAAGGAGCAGGCCATGAAGAGCTTGCCTTGTGGCTAACCCAAGTACTTTTATGCCAACATTATCATGTTGATAATCTAAATATATTACACGGCTGTAACCAGTGTAAAACGTGTCAGTTGTTTGCTAGTAATAGTTACCCTGATCATATAACCCTAAGCACAGATAAAGCCACGATAGGTGTTGATGAGGTTCGTAAACTCAGCCAATTTTTTGAGAAAACAGCGCATATTGGCACTGCGAAAACCGCATGGGTTAAACAAGCAGATAGCATGACTATTTCAGCAGCTAACGCCTTGTTGAAAACTTTAGAAGAGCCAACAGCTAATAGCTTTATAATATTAACAACCAATAGCGCTGAAACCTTATTGCCAACAATCATAAGCCGATGTCAGCAATTTAAAATACGTCCGCCAGTGGGCGAAAACCTATTAGCTAAATTTTCTATAGGTGATGGTCAACACGTTACCTTACAACATAATCAGCAAAGTACTGATTTGTTTGCTAATCTTAGTCATTATAGTGAATTGTCTGATGCAAGTGTTGCCAACGACTTTCAAACATTTCGTAACAATATCAAACAGTACCTATGCTATCATGCGCACCGGGCTGAATTGCTTAAAGCACTTGTTGATAATAACAATGCAATGCGTTGGTTTGAAAAAGTCATTGTTGACTTAACGCGCGAACAATGGCGCTGGGAATTGAGTACACAAAGTGATTTAGAAATGAATTTAGGTACCGAAAAACTTTGGCAAATTTACCGTTTAATACAAACTGCGAATATGAAATTGAAAACACTAGTACAAGTGAACAGACAATTTTTAAGTGAAAAGCTTCTGGTTGATATCAGCCAGATAGTGAATAGCGCAGAGGGCTAGTTTTGGAAAACATCCGGCTTGAATTTATTACCGATCGCGACTTGTATCAGTCGTATATGCCTTTTATGAAAAAGGGCGGATTGTTTATACGTACCACTGAACATATAGAATTGGCAACCGATGTTAAATTAATTGTCACATTGCCTGATTCTTTAGAACCATCTGAAGTGATTGGTAAAGTGTCTTGGATCACGCCAATTGGTGTACAAAGCGGTACGCCAGCGGGCATTGGCGTCAGTTTTATTAGTGACCCAGATAATATTCGCAGTCAAATAGATAAAGCTATTGGTCGTTTACTCAATTCTTCTGATCCCACCTTATCAATGTAAGAAAATAGCGATATATTTTCTGACGGTAGTACTGGCTAATCTGTTCTTCATCATTAAATAAAGCGCTAAAAATAAAAATTGTATAATAAAATAACACTTTCGTGTGGAGTAACCTTGTGTTTATAGATTCCCATTGTCATTTAGATAGATTAAAACTTGAAGAATTTGATAATAATTTAGATAACGTCGTTAACGCGGCACTTGCAAATAACGTCAACACACTTTTATGCGTCAGTGTGACGCTAGAAGAATTTCCATCGATGGTTGAGAAAACAGCTAAGTATGACAATGTTTGGCTAACCTGTGGTGCACACCCACTAAATCAAGATGATGAAATAAACCCAGAGCAATTGCGCGAATTGGCGACAAATCCAAGAGTTGTTGCTATTGGTGAAACAGGCTTAGATTATTTTTACGCACCAGAAACTAAGCAAGTTCAATTAGATTCTTTTCGTAAACACGTACGTGTTGCCAATCAATTGAACAAGCCATTAATTATTCATACTCGAGATGCTCAGGAAGATACGTTAGCAATATTACGTGAAGAGCATGCAGAAAATGTTGGCGGCATATTACACTGTTTTACCGAAAGCTGGGAAATGGCAGAGCAAGCAATCGCTATGGGTTTTTATATTTCATTCTCAGGTATCGTCACCTTTAAAAATGCCAGTGCATTGAGAGAAGTGGCAAAGAAAGTGCCTAGTGACAAATTTCTTATTGAAACCGATGCACCTTACCTTGCGCCAGTGCCACACCGTGGTAAACAAAACCAACCAGCGTACGTTGTTGAAGTTGCTAAACACCTTGCTAGCATTCGTGGCACATCTGTTGCTGAAATTGCTAAGCAATCAACTGATAACTTCCATCGTTTATTTGCGCAAACTAAAGTGTAATATTTACTAGAGCATATACAGGGAAGATTATTAGTAGGTTATTTAGAATAAAGGCATAAAAATAGCCCAAAATCACTGCTGATTTTGGGCTCAGGGGATGGCTCAAAAGGAGATGAGCCTGCGCTAATAAACTGTCAAATTAAATTAACGATAACCATTAAAATCTAAACTACTTTAAAAATGACTCTACTAATTAATCATAGAGTTAAACGTTGCGAGCAACAGGTTGATAAGTAACCTGTAGAACTAAGTGTAGTGTAAGCTTATTTAAATGCAAAAATATTTTTTAATTATTTATCTTGTTGTAAAATAAAGGTTTTGGTTTTATTTCCGTTCTGTTGATTTGACCATCTGAAAAGGTTCTCCACCGCTTGTGTACTGCTTTTGCACAGTTTTTACACAGCTAGGGATGGTTCATTGGTTAGGTAATATTCTTTTTGTGTGTCATGATATTTTCATAATAAAAATAACTTAATGAGTATAAGAGAGTAGGTTTGTTAAATCGTATTTGGAGTGGATTTTTCTTTGTTGCATTTATTTCTGCGCTAATACAGTGGTTGGCTTTTGATCAGGCGCTAATATTTGAGCAAATCGTCAATGCTATTTTTGATATGTCAAAAGTGACCGTTGATATTGCGATTGGCTTAATTGGCGTTTTAAGCTTTTGGCTTGGCATGATGAAAATTGCTGAGCATGCTGGCATTATTGACAAGCTTGCCCAAATTATTTCGCCATTATTCACTCGTTTAATGCCAGGAGTACCAAAAGGCCATCCAGCCATTGGTTCGATGACCATGAACTTATCGGCCAATTTTCTTGGTTTAGATAATGCAGCGACGCCGCTAGGGCTAAAAGCGATGCAAGACTTACAATCGCTAAACACCGAAAAGAATACGGCAACTAACGCTCAAATATTATTTCTAGTGTTAAACACATCTTCTGTGACGTTATTTCCAATTACCGTTTTTGTTTACCGAGCTCAACAAGGTGCGTTGAACCCAACAGACGTGTTTGTGCCTATTTTATTGGCGACAACAGCATCTACACTGGCAGGTTTATTTGCCGTTGCTTTTGTGCAAAAAATAAAACTCTACCAGCAAACCGTTATGCTATACCTTTCTGCAGGAATTGCCTTAATAGGTGGTGTAGCAGCATACTTTGCTACATTAAGTGCGGAACTATTAGCACAGCAATCATCTTTGATGGGCAATTTATTGATTTTTTCAACGCTGATAAGCTTCATCTTTTTTGCTTTAAAGCGACAAGTAAATGTCTACGACAGCTTTATAGAAGGGGCGAAACAGGGCTTTGAAACTAGCATAAAACTAATTCCCTATTTACTAGCAATGTTGTGTGCCATTGGCGTATTTAGGGCAAGTGGTGCATTAGATCTTATCGTGGAAGCGATTAGAACAGCGGTTAATTATTTTAATGCCGATACAAGGTTTGTTGATGCGCTGCCAACGGCATTTATGAATCCGTTAAGTGGCTCAGGTGCTAGGGCGATGATGATAGAAACCATGAATACTCATGGTGCAGACTCTTTTGCTGGACGTTTGGCCTCAATTGTACAAGGTTCAACGGAAACTACCTTTTACGTATTAGCGGTTTATTTTGGTTCAGTAGGAATACGTTATAGCCGACATGCATTAGCGTGTGGCCTGATTGCCGACTTTGCAGGTATCAGCGCCGCAATTGCTGTTTGTTATTGGTTTTTTGGTTAGGCATTTAGTTCATCGAATGTTTAAAGTAAACGGTATGAAAATTCTTATATAGTTATTTTTCAAGCCGTAAAACTACTGTGTAGTTTCCTCGGATATTTCCCTCATCGAATTTGAAGCGGTCTTTATTTTATGGCGCTTTGCTCTCCTTATTTATATTGTCGACAGATTAAATAACTACTGCGAATTACTAATACTCTTATTTTATCTAGCTTTCCTAAACTTATCACTCTAATTTTATTGTTCAATAACAGTTGCCTATAACGTTTCAGTTTACTTTTAATGCCTACTCTATATAAGTTTGATGACGTTTTTACGACTAATGTCTAGTATTTATTGTCGACAATGTGATTGTTTTTACATTGACTAATGACGATAAAACGCTATTATTAGTTCAATATTTTCAAATATGTCGACAATAATGGCTTTAGACAATCCAACCACACAAGCAGTAGTTACTACCGCAGATAAAGTGTTCGATCAAATGCTGCATGCAATTGTTGAAGGCACAATAAAAGCCGGCAGTAAAATCAGTGAGCCCGAGCTAGCAAAGCACTATGAAATTAGTCGTTCAACATTGCGAGAAGCGCTAAATCGTCTTGAGAAATGTCATTTAATTGAGCGTAAAGCCAATGTCGGTTCACGTGTAGTGGAATGCTCAATTGCCGGTTTGTTAGAAATTTATGTTGTACGAGAAGCACTTGAAGGCATGGCATGTCGGCAAGCGGCAATTAACATGACTGATGATGAAATTATCGAAATGAAATCGATGCTTGCACAGCACGCAAATTCTAAGGCTTTACGTGATGGTGTTTCTTACTACCAAGAAGAAGGCGATTTAGACTTTCATTATAAGGTCATTTTAGGCAGTCATAATCAGCAATTAATTAACATTTTATGCGGGCAATTATATCACCTTGTTCGTATGTACCGATGCCAGTTTGGCATGAACAGCCCACGTGCGACTAAAGCATTTGATGAACATTCCCGCATTATCGATGCTATCGCTGATAGGGATGGTGAATTAGCAGAAATGCTAATGAGACGTCATATCGCCGCATCAAGAAAAAATATTGAAAACAAGATTAGTCAGCAACTATAACGTCACAATATATAGAACGTTTTAGTTAATTTATTACCACATTTATCATTTAAAAAGGACAACGATATGTCTACACCATTATCTTCAAACAACCTGTCTCCGGGCGCGAAGTTTCGCCAAGCATTAGTGAATAATAAACCGCTACAAGTTGTCGGTACTATTAATGCTTATTGCGCAATGATGGCAGAGCAACTGGGCCACCAAGCTATTTACTTATCTGGCGGCGGCGTCGCAAATGCTTCTTACGGCTTACCTGATTTAGGAATGACATCATTAAATGATGTTGTTGCTGATGTGCAACGTATTACAGCAGCTTCAAGCTTGCCGTTACTCGTTGATATTGATACTGGTTGGGGTGGTGCTTTTAATATTGCGAAAACTATCCGTGATATGGAAAAAGCAGGCGCTGCAGCGGTTCACCTTGAAGATCAAGTTGCGCAAAAGCGTTGTGGTCATCGTCCAAATAAAGAAATCGTTTCAACCCAAGAAATGGTTGATCGTATTAAAGCGGCTGTTGATGCCCGTACTGACGCTGACTTTTTCATAATGGCGCGTACAGACGCTTTCGCTCAAGAAGGCTTAGAAGCGGCACTTGAACGTGCTAAAGCTTATGTTGCTGCAGGTGCTGACGGTATTTTTGCTGAAGCGGTTAAAACTGAAGAACATTATCGTGCTTTTACACAGGCACTTGATGTACCGGTATTGGCAAACATTACTGAATTTGGCCAAACTGAATTATGGAATAAAGAACAATTAGGCGAGTGGGGCTGTGCCATGGTGCTTTACCCATTATCAGCATTTAGAGCTATGAACAAAGCCGCTGAATCGGTTTACAAAACCTTATTGGCTGATGGTGATCAAAAAGCTGAAATTGATAACATGCAAACCCGCATGGATTTATATGATTACTTGGGTTACCACGATTACGAGCAAAAGCTAGATGTTTTATTTTCTGAAGGTAAGAACAAGTAATTATTTTCAACGTAGCTATTTTTAAAGTTGAACAAATATAATAATACTAAAACTAATTTTAACCTTTGATAACAATGCTTTGCTTTAAATTTGCGAGTTATCGATGGAATAGAGGAAAGAATGATGAGTGATAAAAACGTTTCAGAGAAGAAAATAGGTGGTGCAGGATTACGTGGTCAAAGTGCCGGCGAAACAGCATTATGTACGGTAGGTAAATCAGGTAGCGGCTTAACGTATTGTGGTTACGATGTAGCAGATTTGGCTGAAAACGCGACATTTGAGGAAGTGGCTTACTTACTTTTTAATGGCGAATTGCCAAATGCAGCTGAACTAGCTGATTATAAAACTGAATTAATGGCGATGCGTGACTTACCGCAAGCACTAAAAGAAGTATTAAAATTAATTCCAGCAGATGCACATCCAATGGATGTTATGCGCACAGGCTGTTCTTTTTTAGGTAACCTAGAGCCAGAAAATGATTTCTCCCAACAGCGACAAGCAGCTAATCGTTTGTTAGCAGCGTTTCCTGCGATTATGTGTTACTGGTACAAATACAGCCATGATAACGTTGAAATTGATTGTGTTACTGAAGAAGCATCATTGGGTGGACATTTCTTACGTTTATTAAACGGCACAACACCGTCTGATCAACATCGTCGTGTCATGGATGTATCTTTAATCTTGTATGCTGAGCATGAATTCAATGCGTCTACTTTTACAGCACGTGTTTGTGCGTCAACACTATCAGATATGTTCTCTTGTGTTACAGGTGCTATTGGTACTTTACGTGGACCATTACACGGCGGCGCAAACGAAGCCGCAATGGACATGATTGAATCATTTAAATCTCCTGCTGATGCTAAAGAGCAAATGGCTGGTATGTTAGAGCGTAAAGAAAAAATCATGGGCTTTGGTCATGCAATTTACCGTACCTCTGATCCTCGTAATGTCATTATCAAAGCTTGGTCTGAAAAATTAGCGACTGAAAATGGAGATACTTCACTGTACGACATTTCTGTGGCTTGTGAAGAGTTTATGTGGGACACGAAAAAATTATTCTGTAATGCCGACTTTTTCCATGCTTCTACCTATAACTACATGGGTATTCCAACAAAGTTATTTACACCTATTTTTGTATGTTCACGCTTAACGGGTTGGGCAGCACACGTAATGGAGCAAAGAGATAATAACCGTATTATTCGCCCGTCGGCTGATTATACGGGCGCCGAACCACGTAAGGTTAATGCGATCTCAGAACGGTAGGTAAGACTTGCTCTTTGCTTCTACTTCAGCGTCAGGAAATCAATACATATACTTATATGCTCAAATTTCCTTCCTCGAACTAGAAGCAAACTTTGTCGTCTAGCATCTATGTTAGACAAGAGAAAATCGAATTTAGATATAAAGGCGAATTCATTTATTGCAGTCCGCCTTTATAGTAAAACAAAGAATATGGAATAAATGATGAATTACGATTATCGCAAACCCTTGCCTGGTTATAAAATTAATGGCTCAACAATAGACTTCTTTGATACACGAGCAGCGGTTGAAGCTATTACACCTGGAAGCTACGCAAAGCTGCCTTATACCTCTCGTGTATTAGCAGAGCAATTAGTGAGAAAGTGCGAACCAACTGCACTTACCGATTCATTAAAACAACTTATTGATGTTAAGCAAGAGCTTGATTTTCCATGGTACCCAGCGCGTGTGGTATGTCATGACATTTTAGGTCAAACGGCATTAGTTGATCTTGCAGGCCTTCGTGACGCGATTGCAGAGCAAGGTGGTGATCCATCAAAAGTTAACCCTGTTGTACCAACACAGTTAATTGTGGATCACTCTTTGGCAGTAGAAGCGCCGGGTTTTGACCCTGAAGCCTTTGATAAAAACCGCGCTATTGAAGATCGTCGAAACGAAGATCGCTTTAAGTTTATTGAGTGGACAAAAACAGCTTTTAAAAACATTGATGTCATACCTGCTGGTAACGGCATTATGCATCAAATTAATCTCGAGAAAATGTCACCGGTTATTCAAGCTCGTGATGGAGTTGCTTTCCCTGATACTTGTGTTGGTACCGATTCTCATACACCACACGTTGACGCTTTAGGTGTTATCGCGATTGGTGTTGGTGGCTTAGAAGCTGAAACCGTAATGCTTGGTCGTCCGTCTATGATGCGCTTACCTGATATTATTGGTGTTAAGTTAACGGGTAAACGTGCGCCAGGTATCACAGCGACCGATATGGTACTTGCGATCACTGAATTCTTACGTAATGAAAAAGTTGTTTCAAGCTACTTAGAATTCTTCGGTGAAGGTACTAAAGATTTAACTATTGGTGACCGTGCAACTATCTCAAATATGACACCAGAGTATGGTGCATCAGCAGGCATGTTTTATATAGATGAACAAACTATTGATTACTTAAAGCTAACAGGTCGTGAGCCTGAGCAAGTTGAATTAGTTGAAACATATGCCAAACATACAGGTTTATGGGCTGATGATTTAGTTGAAGCACAATACCCACGAGTTATTGAATTTGACTTATCAACGGTATGTCGTAATTTAGCCGGTCCATCAAACCCACATCGTCGCTTAGCAACAGCTGATTTAGTGTCAAAAGACATTGCTAAAAATTTAGACGAATGTAAAGCGCAAGAAGCCAATGGTGAAATGCCAGACGGTGCAGTAATCATTGCTGCAATCACGTCTTGTACCAACACCTCTAATCCTCGCAACGTAGTTGCAGCAGGTTTAGTTGCCAAGCGTGCAAACGAGTTAGGGCTTGTACGTAAACCTTGGGTTAAGTCGTCATTTGCTCCGGGTTCTAAAGTTGCAAAGCTTTACTTAGAAGAAGCGGGTTTATTACCTGAAATGGAAAAACTTGGCTTTGGTATTGTCGGTTACGCATGTACCACGTGTAACGGTATGTCGGGGGCATTAGATCCAAAAATTCAACAAGAAATAATTGACCGCGACTTATACTCAACAGCCGTATTATCAGGTAACCGTAACTTTGATGGTCGCATTCATCCGCACGCCAAACAAGCTTTCTTGGCTTCGCCGCCTTTAGTTGTTGCTTATGCACTTGCCGGTACCATGCGTTTTGATATTGAAAAAGACGTACTTGGCCAAGACCAAAATGGTAATGATATTACCTTGAAAGATATCTGGCCATCAGATGAAGAGATTGACGCAATTGTTGCTTCGGCAGTAAAGCCTGAGCAATTTAAAAAAATCTACACACCTATGTTTGATTTAGGTGCGTTTGAGCCAGCTGAAAGCCCATTATACGACTGGGATCTTAAGAGTACTTATATCCGTCGTCCTCCTTATTGGGAAGGCGCATTAGCGGGCGAACGTACCATGAAAGGGATGCGTCCATTAGCAGTGCTTGGTGACAACATCACTACCGATCATTTATCGCCAAGCAACGCTATTCAGTTAAACAGTGCTTCAGGTGCATACCTTGATAAAATGGGTGTTCCACACGAAGACTTTAACTCATACGCAACTCACCGCGGTGATCATGAAACAACACAACGTGCCACATTCGCTAATCCGAAATTGTTCAATGAAATGTGTCGTGATGATAATGGCAAAGTTAAACAAGGTTCACTTGCCCGTATCGAGCCTGAAGGAACTGAGTCTCGTATGTGGGAAGCTATTGAAACTTACATGGAACGCAAACAGCCATTAATCATCATTGCAGGTGCTGATTACGGTCAAGGTTCATCACGTGACTGGGCAGCAAAAGGTGTTCGTTTAGCAGGTGTTGAAGTGATTGTTTCAGAAGGTTTTGAGCGTATTCACCGTACTAACTTAATTGGTATGGGGGTTTTACCGCTTGAATTTACCCAAGGTGACACACGTAATACTTACGGCATTGACGGTACTGAAACTTATGACGTAATCGGTACTACAGCACCAGGTGGTGCGATGATAGTTGTAATGACACGTAAAAATGGTGAAGTTGTTGAGATCCCTGTGAAGTGTCGTTTAGATACTGCTGAAGAAGTTACTGTATATAACGGCGGTGGGGTATTACAGAAGTTTGCCACCGATTTCTTAAAGTCTAATGCCTAAACGTTTATTTCTAATGACAGCTGCGTTGACTGTACTCACTTGGTAAACCAAGCTCTGTGCAGTCGCCTTGCTCTCAATATAAATAATTCGTTGAGACATCAAACTTAATTGATTCAAATTTAAAATGGCACATTGTTCTAAAAGATAATGTGCCATTTTTCGATTCATGGATGAATCTACTGAGAATTTCCATGGACGGTTTAAATTCTGTGTAAAAAAAAATAAAAAGGAGAGAGCAAATGGCTTTCGTACCTCAAGTAAAGATTCCAGCCACGTATATTCGTGGTGGCACATCAAAAGGTGTATTTTTCAATTTAACTGACTTGCCTGAGCGTTGTCAGGTGCCGGGTGAAGCACGTGATAATATGCTTTTACGCGTAATTGGCTCGCCAGATCCATATGGTAAACAAACCGATGGTATGGGCGGTGCTACTTCAAGCACCAGTAAAACAGTTATTCTTGCTAAAGCGACAGTTGCAGATCATGATGTTGATTATTTGTTTGGCCAAGTGGCTATTGATAAAGCCTTTGTTGATTGGTCAGGCAATTGCGGCAACTTAACAGCTGCGGTTGGTTCGTTTGCCATCAGTAATGGCTTAGTTGAAGCGAGCCGAATTCCTGAGAATGGCATTTGTGTTGTTCGTATATGGCAAAAAAACATCTCGAAAACCATTGTTGCCCATGTACCAATAACCAATGGCGAAGTACAAGAAACCGGTGACTTCGAACTTGATGGCGTGACCTTTCCTGCCGCAGAAGTGCAAGTTGACTTTGTCGCGCCCGTTGACCCTTCAGAAGCGATGTTTCCAACCGGTAACGTAGTTGATGAATTAGCAGTGCCGACCCATATTTCCGAAACAGGTAGTTTGGCTGTTACTATGATCAGCGCGGGTATTCCAACTATTTTCTTAAATGCTGAAGATATTGGTTACACGGGAACCGAATTACAAGATGCGATTAATAATGACGAAGCGGCACTTGCTCGCTTTGAAACTATTCGTGCTTATGGCGCAGTAAAAATGGGCTTAATCAAAGATATTAGCGAAGCAGCAGCTCGTCAACATACACCCAAAGTAGCTTTTGTTACTACTGCGCAAGAATATGTATCTTCAAGTGGTAAAGCGATTGCGTCAAATGAAATTGATTTACACGTGCGCGCTTTATCTATGGGGAAACTACACCATGCCATGATGGGCACGGCTGCAGTAGCCATTGGCACTGCTGCGGCTATTCCTGGCACTTTAGTTGCTCTTGCCGCGGGCATAACTGCGGATGGTGATGGTCCTAAATCAGTAACCTTTGGTCACCCGTCAGGAACATTAAAGGTCGGTGCTGAAGCTGAAAAAGTTAATGATGCCTGGACTGTAAAAAAAGTAAGTATGAGCCGAAGTGCTCGCGTATTAATGGAAGGTTGGGTACGTATCCCTGGTGATTCTTTTTAAGCCGGTTTAAAGTTCTATAATACTCACTTGTTACAGAAGTAGTGAAAATTTAAGCGCGAATAGCTAGTTATAGTGTTCGCGCTTTTTGTTAACTATGTTTTGTACACAGAATAAAAACAAGCAAAGTGTCTTTTTAGCCATTATTATAGAAATATTCTAAGTGACTTTAAGCCTATTTGGCTTGAATATGTTGATTAATAATTTAATTAAGGCCTGATATGCGTTCAATACTTTTATTTTTGATTTGTCTAACGTCATTTAACGTTAGTGCGAATGTCATCATTTTCCCTGAAAATATTACTGTACTCAGTGTTAATGGTATTGAGCAATCAAACAATTTTTTTGCTCGAGAAACCCAGATTGAATTTTCTACTGGAAATCAAGTTGTCGTACTAAAGTATCAAGATTTAATTGAAGGTGACGATGACCACACGAATGTTAAATCTAAGCCATTTGTGGTGCTATTTACCTTAAGTGAATCATTGAACACCAAAGACAAAATTATGGTCGTTACCCCGAGTATAGAGGAGTTGAGCCAAGCAAAAGCGTTTGCTAAAAATCCTAAAGTTAAATTATTAATGGAAAGTGGAAAAGAAATCACTAGTGTTAAGCAATCTTTAATCAAATTTAATGCACAAGGTCAGTTTGTAAAGCTGGCCCATAATAATCAATCAGCAAAGTTAAATGACAGTGTTATTGCGAATAGCCAAACAAGCAATAAGTATAATATGCTCAAGGAAAAATGCCCTGAGAATGGGCAGCAAGCACATAATGTATCAAACATTGAGCGATTAAAGTGCTTATGGAACAAAGCTAATAAAGCTGAGAAAGAGGCTTTCATCTATTATGTTTTGGCTGATCAACAATCAGTTATACAAACGTTGAAAAAGGACAAATAGGAGCACGCAATGCGTTTAGTTATTATTTTATTAATATTGTTCAACTCGATGGCTTATGGTGAAAATTATCAGCAACTATCAACTGTAAATGGTGTAGAAGTAATAGGTTTTGGGCAGGCAAAGATACAAACATCAACTCATTTGCTTGATGTTGTAGTTAGTGAGCGCAGTGATAGTGCGATAAAAGCAAGTCAAAGCATCGAATACAAAACAAAGTTGATTAACCAATTTGTCGATAAAAACGTTAATAGTATAAAAATTAACTCTATCAGCTCGCTGACATTAAACATGAATTACCCAAGTTTAAACAACACCATTGATGATGTGGATTTTTTCACTAAGCTACCCAATAAACGAGCAGTGAAAATTAACACTAAACTACCCCCTGAACACAATGGTAATGGGTACAAAAGTAATACTAATAATGCGGTAATCGAAGCAAGTTTGCATATGGTGATTAGGGTTACTGACATTGATGCATATCAACGCTTAATTGATTACTTAATGAAGGTTGGCGTAAATGATGTACAAACGATGGGTACTTCTCGAGTAGAGCATCAAATGCTATACCAGCAAGCACTTAATAATGCCTTGGCAGATGCCAAGTTTAAAGCCAAAAAAATGGTTAATCACCTTGATATTTCCTTAGCTGAAGTGATTGCCGTGCAAGAAATGAATGTCGAAAAAAGTTATTTTTATGATGAAGCAGATAAATTGAAAGATTACGCCCATAATGAACAACAAAGTGACGAACGAGTAGTAAATGCGCAGGTAAAGGTTATATTTGCCATTAAACCGCGCTAAATTCGTCATATAATTACGATTTGTAGTCGATAGCACTTTAATTTATTGTGCTATCGAGGTATGTTATGCGCTTTTATCTTTGGCAGTATTATTAATGACTAAAAATACCTTTTATCAAGAATTATACACTCAAGTAGAAGCGTTAATTAGCGATGAATCGGACGTAATTGCCAATATGGCAAACGTGAGTGCTTTATTATTTGAACAATTAACACAAGTTAATTGGGTAGGTTTCTATCGTTTGGTCGATAATGAACTTGTACTTGGACCATTTCAAGGTAAAGTTGCCTGTATTCGTATACCCGTTGGTCGTGGCGTTTGTGGTACTGCTGCGGGTGATAACGTGACTCAGCGTATTGACGATGTGCATGCGTTTGATGGTCACATTGCCTGTGATGCAACAAGCAACGCAGAGATTGTTATTCCTGTGACATTAAATGGCAAAGTAATGGCGGTACTTGATATCGACAGCACAGCATTTAATCGTTTTGATAGTGATGACCAAGTGGGTTTAGAAAAGATAATTAGTTTATTTGAAAATATCATGATCAAGCATGGCGTGGTAAACTAATGAAAGAGATTGTTGTCATTCATGACTATTTAGTCTCAGAAGCCGTAGTAGGTGACTGGGAAGGTCAAGAAGAGATTGTTGCTGAGCGTATCAACGAAATTTATCATACCGTTTATGACTTAGCAGAAGAAGATATTGCGCCAGAGATTTTAGAGCAGTTGCTTGCTTTGGTGTGGGATACGTGGATAGGGCAAGAAGCCTTAGCCGAAATTGAAAGTGAAGATATTTATGATTGGTGCCGACATTTGTTGGAAAATCGAGAGCAATATCTTTCAGAACAGAGCTAAAAATTTTTAAAAGTTGTATTTATGGAATCTAAAACAGAAAGTGAAGTAAAAGTAGTCGCGGAAGCACCTGTAGAAACAACAGAAAGTGCTGAAGTTGAAGTGAAACGTATTAGCACTAAGGAAATTATAGCTTATTTAGCTGAAAAATTTCCTGCTTGTTTTTCAACAGAAGGTCATGCAAAACCACTTAAAATTGGTATTTTTCAAGATCTTGCTGAAAAATTAGCTGAAGACGAAACGGTGAGCAAAACACGTTTACGTCAAGCGTTAAGACATTACACCAGCAGCTGGCGTTATTTGAAAGCTATCAAAATGGGTAGTTTTCGAATTGACATCGATGGTAATGACTCTGCAGAGATCGATCAGGAACAAGCTGATTATGCGAGCAAAACCTTAAAAGAAAGCCAAGAAAAATTTGGTAACAAAAACGGTAAAGATAAAGTTGCGAAAAAACCTTATAAAGGCAATGCTAATAAGGGAACTAAACCTGTAAAGAAAGACTCTACAGATAATAGTCGCAAAGAAAAGTTTAATGCTGTTAAATCAGCTAAACGTGCACCGAAAGCCGTTGTTAAGCTTAAACCTGTCGAAACAAGTAATGTTGTTGTTGGCAAACATATCAAAGTACAGCTTGGACAGTCATCAATGGATGCTGTGATTACTGAAGTTTCAGGTAATGATGTTAGCGTACAATTAAATTCTGGTATGGTTGTTAAAACACAAGTTAAAAATATATTTACTGAATAAATTTGGAGTATGTGTATGCATAAATTTTGTCGTATAGCTATTGCAGTATCATTATCAATTTCCGGTTTAGCGGCATTTGCCGAAACCAAGGAAGAAAATGTAAATCTTCCGATACTGGCTCCAGAGAGCCAACATGCAACGTCAACAAAGCGAATTACGGCACAATTTACCCGTGCACACTACAAGCAAATTAAAATAGACGATATATTATCAGAGCAAATTTTTGATCGTTATATTAAGCAGCTTGATTACGCACGTAATGTATTTCTTGCTGCTGATGTTCAAGGTTTTGAACAATATCGTGATGATTTTGATACCGTTATCGCTCGTGGTAAATTAGATGTCGCCTATCAAATTTATAACTTGAATTTACAACGTCGATTAGAGCGTTATGAGTTTGCGTTAAGCCTATTAGAAAGTGAAGCCCCGTTTAATTTTGAACTTGAAGAGTCATATAATTTTGACCGCGAAGATGCAGAACGTGCAGCATCTGTTGCTGAGTTAAACGAACTATGGCGTAAGAAAGTTAAATATGACGCGCTAAACTTAACCTTAGCGGGTAAAGAGTGGCCTAAAATTCAAGAAGTGCTGGGCAAACGTTACCGTTATGCCATTAAACGCTTGAAGCAAAGTGAAAGTGAAGATGTTTTTCAAGTTGTAATGAACAGCTTTGCCCGTGTAGTTGAGCCTCATACTTCATATTTATCCCCACGTAATGCTGAACGTTTCCAAATGGAAATGAATTTATCACTAGAAGGTATTGGTGCAGTATTACGTGCTGAAGAAGACTATACCGTTATTCAAAGTGTAGTTTCTGGCGGTCCTGCTGATAAATCAAACGAATTAAAGCCTAAAGATCGTATTGTTGGCGTATCACAAGACAACAAAGATTTTGTCGATGTGATCGGCTGGCGTCTTGATGATGTAGTTGAATTAATTAAAGGTCCAAAAGGCAGCAAAGTGCGTTTGCAAGTACTTGGTGCTGAGTCTGAAGATGACAGCAGCATTAAAGTAGTATCAATTGTTCGTGACACCATTAAGCTTGAAGACCGTGCTGCTAAATCAGAAGTATATTTTGATAAGAAGGGTGATGAGAATAGTAAAAAATTAGGTGTTATAACCATTCCTAGTTTTTACAACAACCTTTCACGCGATGTTAAATTAGAAATCGCTAAGCTTAAAGAAGACAACGTAGAAGGCATTATTGTCGACTTACGTGGTAATGGTGGTGGTTCATTAACTGAAGCAACACTATTAACCGGCTTATTTATTGATAAAGGCCCTGTAGTACAAGTACGTGACGGAGCGAATCGAGTACAAGTAAACAGTGATAAAGACGGTGTTAGTTTTTATGATGGGCCATTAACTGTAATGGTTGATCGCTACAGCGCTTCAGCTTCAGAGATATTCTCTGCGGCGATTCAAGATTATGGTCGTGGCGTTATCGTTGGCGAACATACCTTTGGTAAGGGAACTGTTCAGCAGCATCGTGGTTTAGGTCGTGTGTATGACTTATATGATAACCCGTTCGGTAGCATTCAGTTTACCATCGCAAAATTTTACCGCATTAATGGTGGCAGCACGCAGCACCGTGGAGTATTGCCAGATATCGAATTTCCTTCTGCTGTAGATCCAGCTGACTGGGGCGAAAGTAAAGAAGAAAATGCTTTGCCGTGGGATCAAATTCCAAAAGCTCGCTATAACAAGCTTAATGATATTAGCCAGGACTTAAGTTACTTAAATTCATTACATAGCTCTCGTGTTAAAGAAAACCAAGAATTTAATTATTTATTATCTGATATCGCAGAATACAAAACCGAAAAAGACGATAAAACAATTTCGCTGAACCTAGTGCAAAGAAAAGCGAAAAGAGAAGAGCGTAAAGCGAAACAGCTAAAACGTGCTAATGAACGTTTGGTCTTAATGGGTAAAGAAAAAGTAACTGATTTAGAAGGTTTACCTGATGATTTAGAAGCGTTAGATCCATTTTTAGATGAAACCGCTAAAATCACTTTTGATTTAGTTTCATTGGGAAAAGTTGCAAAAAAATAAATTAATTTCATGCGATTAATAAAAGCCACCTAAGGGTGGCTTTTTATTGCGTTAACTATAAAAACTGTTAATATTTTTTAATTACAATTGCTGCATAATTATTCTTGTATACCTTGTAAGTAAAGGGCTGCTTAGTTGTTAATCGAAAGATAAAACTTGCACTATGTGTCAACAGTCGGCATGTTAACTAGCACAAAAATATAATCACTATAATAACTAAGATAATAAGGTGTAAATTTATCTATGTCTGATCCTCATTCGTTACGACAACCGTCAATGCTCGATGCCTCTATTCCAATTGTTGCGTTAATTGCCATGTTGGCGGCAGCAGTTACTTTTTTTGGCGATAACTCTTCTTACGGACCAAACCAGATAGCTTTACTTGCGAGTATGGGTATTGCCATCATTATTGGGCTGAAAAATGGTGCTACTTGGGTCGAAATCGATAAAGCCATTGTTAAAGGTATTTCATTATCTTTAAGCGCAATTTTGATTCTCTTATCAGTTGGCGCGTTAATAGGTACTTGGTTATTGTCAGGCACTGTGCCAACTATGATCTACTATGGCTTAAAAATATTAGACCCAACATGGTTTTATGCTGCTTCATGTATTATTTGTGGCGTTGTTGCCATGAGTATCGGTAGTTCATGGACGACCGCAGCAACCATCGGTGTGGCGTTACTTGGTATAGCTCAAGGCTTAGGTCTTTCACCAGAAATAACCGCAGGTGCGGTCATCTCTGGTGCCTATTTTGGTGATAAAATTTCACCGCTATCTGAAACAACTAACTTGGCACCAGCAGTCGCTGGTAGTGAGTTGTTTGCCCATATTCGTTATATGCTATGGACAACAGTTCCTTCTATTATTACTGCGTTAATCTTATTTGTTATTTTAGGATTAACTGAAACAGCCACTGCTAGCGACAACTCTATTGCTGTATTGAATGATCAGCTTGCCAGTCAGTTCCATCTCAGTATTTTTAACCTTATACCCTTAGTCGTATTATTGGGCTTGGCAATTAAAAAGGTGCCAGCGTTCCCTGCTGTATCTATTGGTGCATTAATGGGGGCACTTTGGGCGATACTTTTCCAGCAAGACTTAATTGCACGTTTATCGGCTGATGGTTTAGATGCAATGACTGCCAATGTAACGGTAGTTTGGAGCGCGTTTTATGACGGTGTAGCGATTGAAACAGGCAATGATGAGTTGAATAAGCTACTTAGTGGCGGCGGCATGGCAAGTATGTTGAATACCATTTGGCTTATTATGTGTGCTTTAAGTTTTGGTGCCGTTTTAGAGCATTTAGGTATGCTGCGTAAATTTGTTAATGTCATATTAAAGTCGGCTAAATCTACTGGTAGCTTAATAGCCAGCACAGTTTGTACTTGTATTGGTACTAACTTAATTACTGCTGACCAATATATGTCAATTGTAATGCCAGGTCGTATGTATAAGGAAGAATACCAACGTCGCGGTTTAGACCCTGTAGTATTAAGTAGAACATTAGAAGATTCGGGAACTATTACTTCGCCGCTTATTCCATGGAATACCTGTGGTGCTTATATGTACGGCGTATTATTGGTTAATCCATTTGACTATATTTTTTACTGCTTCTTTAACTTGATCAATCCAATATTAGCGGTTGTTTACGGTTTCGTTGGCTTTAAAATTAAAAAAATAGTGACAAATAAATAAAATATTTTCAAAATTAATAAATATTCATAAAGCCTGTTTACCACAGGCTTTTTAATTTCTATTATTGCTGTTCTGTTGCAATAATAATTAAAGTACCTTGTTAAGGATTTTCATGAGTGATTTTACCCCGCGCTATTTGGCTGACTACAGCGAATCAAATTTTTCTATTTCCACGGTTGAATTAACCTTTGAGCTTAACGAGCAAAAAACTCGTGTTATTAATCGAATGCAGATCTCGCAGAAACAGCCCAATGATGCACCTTTAATTTTAGATGGTGAGCATTTAAAGTTATTATCAGTTTCATTGAATAAAGCGGTATTAAGCGATGATGATTATCAAGTCAATGATACGTCACTTACCATCAATGTAGCTGATGCTGATTTTTTATTAGAAATAGTGACGGAGTTAAACCCTGTTGAAAATACAGCGCTTGAAGGTTTATTTAAGTCAGGTGATGCCTATTGCACGCAATGTGAAGCAGAAGGTTTTAGACGTATAAGCTACTACCTTGATCGCCCTGATGTTATGGCAACGTTCACCACTAAAGTTATTGCTGATAAAGCAGAATTCCCTTACTTATTATCTAATGGCAATAAAGTGGCAGCAGGCGATTTAGCCAATGGTCAGCACTTTGTTCAATGGCATGACCCATTCCCAAAACCTAGTTATCTATTTGCTCTCGTTGCAGGTGATTTTGATGTATTAACGGATAGTTTTCGTACTTGTTCAGCACGAGATGTTGCTTTAGAAATATTTGTTGATAAAGGTAACCTTGAGAAAGCTCATCATGCTATGGCGTCGTTAAAGCATTCTATGGCATGGGACGAAGAAACCTTTGGTTTAGAGTATGATCTCGATATTTATATGATTGTCGCTGTCGACTTTTTTAATATGGGCGCAATGGAAAATAAAGGGCTAAATGTATTTAATAGTAAGTTTGTTTTAGCGGATGAAAAAAGCGCTACTGATACCGACTACTTTAATGTTGAAGCGGTTATCGCTCATGAGTATTTTCATAACTGGACAGGTAACCGAGTAACTTGCCGAGATTGGTTTCAATTGAGCCTAAAAGAAGGACTAACGGTTTTTCGTGACCAACAGTTTAGTGCTGACATGCATTCTGCCGCTGTTACTCGTATTCAAAATGTTCGAGTATTACGTTCAATGCAGTTTGCGGAAGATGCCGGACCAATGGCTCATCCAATACGACCAGAGAAAGTCTTGGAAATGAACAACTTTTACACCTTAACTGTATATGAAAAGGGCGCAGAAGTTATTCGTATGATCCATACGCTATTAGGAGCTGAAAAATTCAGAAAAGGTATTGACCTTTACTTTGAACGTTTTGATGGCATGGCAGTAACGTGTGATGACTTTATCAATGCCATGGCTGATGCCTCGGCTGTCGATTTAACGAAATTTAAAGGCTGGTATGAACAAGCGGGCACTCCTCAGCTTAATGTTGAAGAAAGCTTTGATGCAGATACCAATACCTATCAAGTATCAATCGCGCAGAGCAATGGCGAAAACACGGCATTGCATATCCCTATTGGTATTGAGCTGATTAGTGTTGAATCGAAAAAAAGTGCTGCGCATTTATTGCAATTAACCGAACAAAAGCAAACTTGGTCATTTCAAGGCTTTGCTTGCAAGCCCGTGTTGGCATTACTAACTGGTTTTACGGCACCAGTAAAAAGTCAACTTTCACAATCTGATCAAGACTTAGAAACGATCATGAACCATGCTGACGATGAATTCTGTCGATGGGATGCAGGTCAAACGTTATTATCAACTTACATTAAACGAGTTATGGCAGAGCCTGAATTAACGTTGCCAAGTAACTTGATTGATGCGGTTCGAAATATACTTTATAGCGATGCTTCTGCGGCATTCAAAGCTGAGCAATTAACTTTACCTAGTTTTAGTGAGTTAGCTGACAGTATTGAAGAAGTAGACCCAATAGCATTATTAGACGCTATTGATAAAGTGAAAGTCGCTTTAGCCACTGAGCTAGAAACATTGTTTTTACAGCACTATCAGCAAAATATTCAGCAAGAGTTTGCTAATGATGGCAAAGCTATTGGCCAACGCGCGTTAAAAAATATCTGTTTGTCTTATTTGACAACGTTAGCACCGCAACAGAGCCTATTAGCTGAGCAATATCAAAATGCTAACAACATGACTGACAGTTTAGCTGCGTTAAATAGTGCAGCTAAAACCAATGCTGATAGTTTTGCGACTATGATGGCTGATTTTGAACAAAAATGGAGCTCTACAGCATTAGTGATGGATAAGTGGTTTTCCATTCAAGCGAGTGTGTGTGATGAAACTATTTATGCCAATTTGGCAAAATTAATTAAACATCCATTATTTACGTTAAATAACCCAAACAGAGCTCGGTCTTTAATTGGCGCGTTTACTATGAATAATCCGCGCTATTTTCATTGTAGTAGTGGGCGTGGATATCAATTTTTAATAGAACAAATAAAACTACTTAATAGTATCAACCCACAAGTTGCATCTCGAATGATCACGCCATTAATTCAATTTTCTTCATTGGATCAAAAGCGACAAGAGATGATTAAAACTTTACTTGTTGATTTATCTAAACAAGAAAACTTATCAAAAGATTTAAAAGAAAAGTTAGATGCCGCATTGGCAGGTTAGGGTAGTGTAATGAAATATTATTTTGGTATTAATATGACGAGCCAGGAATATTTGCCTTATTACCAAGGAAAAGCTCAAAGTATTATTGTTGTTTCTAACGAAGGCGTAAGGGTAGAATTCCCAGCGATGCATTTGCGAAATTATTTAACGGCAAGTGGCATTAGAGGGCAGTTTTGCTTGCAAACACGAGATAATAAATTTTTATCTTTGCAAAAAATCGCATGATTAGAGTCTTTGCTTTAAACAGTGGTCAGACCATTATTTTTAAAATGTAATGTTTTGTAGATGCTATTACGGCTGTTAATACAGTTAGCTATTTGCAGCTTTATCTCTATTTTAAAAGTCCGTTTAAAACAAGTGTTTTAAACGGGCTTTTCTTCTCATCAGATGACTTCGTTCAAGTCTTTAAAATAAAGGGCTTTAACTGATGTTTTAGCACTTGCCTCAGTGTAGAAATGATGTAATTATTGTTTCATACCATTTACGTGGATATATAAAAATAAAAATGCAGTATCGCATCTGGGGAGATAACAAATGAAACAAAAGCTTCGCAACGGTTTTTACAAAAAGCCACTGGCTCTGAGTATTGCCGCCGCTATGATGACACTAGCAGGTGCTAGTGCTCAGGCAAAAAACTTTGAGTTAGGAAAGTTCGATATCAGTTTCGATTCAACATTTTCAGCAGGCACAAGTTGGCGTGTGGAAGATCGTAATTGGAATGACAATGTTGGTAAGTCAAACAACGTTAATAATGGCTTTAACTTTAGTCAGTATCACCCAATTTTAAATGTTAACCCTGATGCAGCTACCGTGTGGAATGGCGCTGGTAGTTATTCTACTAACGGTGATAACGGTAATTTGAATTTTGATGCCAATGAAAGTTTCTCAAAATTAATCAAAGGTTCTCACGAGCTAGATGTACGTTACGAAAACTTAGGTTTTTTTGCTCGTGGTATGTATTTTTATGATTTTGAAATGATGGATAGTGACCGTGCATGGACAAACCCTCATTCTGGTAAAGTTAACGACCCATGTCGTGATGATGAAGCTCGCGACCAAATTTGTCGTGACATTCGTTTGTTAGATGCGTTTGTGTATGGTGATTTTGATATTGGTGAAATGCCTTTTTCTGTACGTGTTGGCCAACAAGTTATTAGCTGGGGAGAAAGTACGTTAATCTCTCACGGTATTAGTGAATTAAACCCGGTAGATATTGCTCGTTTGAAAGCACCCGGTGCTGAATTAAAAGAAGCATTTATTCCTTTTGGTGCTGTTTGGGCGTCTTTAGGTGTAACAGAGAATTTTAACGTTGAAATGTTTTACCAATACAGCTGGGAAAAAACAGTATTACCAGCGCCAGGTAGCTACTTTTCAACCAATGACTTTGCCGGCGACGGTGGTCAATTTAATAATGTACAACTTAATTTCGCGAGTAATCCAGATATGGATTTAGACTCGCTTATTACAGATTTAAATGCATTAAGAGCACAAATTCTAAATGGCAATGTAGCAATGGCCGACGCAGGTAATGCTTATGTTGGTGGTTTCCCAACTAAATTAACATTACGTGAAGCGGGTGCAGAAAACGAACCAGAAAATGGTGGTCAATATGGTTTGCGTTTGTCATGGTTCTTACCTGAGTTAAATGATACGGAAATTAGCTTGTATCATATGAACTACCATAGTCGTCGCCCTGTATTTTCGGGAATAACGGCTGATTTTAGTGCTGAAGCGTTAAAACATGATGTTGGTATGCTTGCAACGAAAGATATCACCTATGATAACTATACTGATTTAAAAGCCTTTTCTCGTGTAGAGCTTGATTACATCGAAGATATAAAGCTTTATGCCTTAAGCTTTAATACAGCAATTGGCGAAACATCAGTAGCAGGTGAAATTAGCTACCGTCAAGACGAACCACTACAAATTGATGATGTTGAATTGTTATTTGCAGCAATGCCTCAACAGTTAGCTAATGACTTAGGTCGTGACGAATTAGACGGTGTATCTCAGATGCCTGTTTTCCCTGGTGGCTCTCGTGCGAATGGTTTCATTTTGTCTGATACATTACAGGCACAAGTTACCTTAACTAATTTATGGGGTCCTACACTTTGGGCTAGTCAGTTTACTACTTTACTTGAGGTTGGTGGTATCGATATTCGCGATATGCCTGATCAAGACGTATTACGCTTAAATGGCCCAGGTACTGCAAGAAATGGTGGCATTGCAGGTAAAGAAGGTTTAGAAATTGCTTTACAAGATGGCGTTGAAACGAACCCATTTCCAAGTGCTTTTGCTTGGGGCTACCGTTTCGTTGCCAAGTTAGACTACAATAACGTACTTGCTGGTATTAACGTTTCACCGAAAGTTGTTTTTTCACATGACGTTAACGGTATAACACCAGACCCGTTATTTTTATTCGTAGAAGATAGAAAATCTATGTCGTTAGGTCTTAGTTTTGACTATCAAAGCCGTTGGTCTGCTGACTTAAACTACAATAGTTTCTTCGGTGGTGTGGGTACAACTAACCAAATGGAAGATCGTGATTACGTGTCTTTTAACATTAAGTATTCGATTTAAGACAAGTTTGAGGATTATTGTCATGAGAAAGTTATTAAAAAATTCGCTAAAAAAGGCAACGCTTGTTTCAATAGCGGTGACTGTAGCATTAGCGTCAACGACGGCTTCAGCCAAAATTAGCTCGCAAGAAGCTGGTAAACTTGCAAAAGAATTAACGCCGTTTGGTGCTGTACGCGCTGCGAATGCAGACGGGTCAATTCCTGAATGGACTGGTGGTATTACGTCAGCTCCTGCCGGTTATACGGTCGGTGATCATCATATTGACCCATTTACGGGTGATAAGGTGCTTTACACGATTACTGCTAAAAATGTGGCGGAATATAAAGACGTATTAACACCTGGTCAAGTTAAGTTATTTGAAACTTACCCTGATACTTATAAAATGGACGTATATCAGTCACGTCGTTCAGCTTCTTATCCAGAGCATGTTTATCAGGCTACACTTGATAACGCCACAAGAGCTGAATTAGTTGAAGGTGGTAACGGTATTGTTCAAGCAGCAATTGGCGTTCCATTTCCAGTGCCAAAAGATGGTTTAGAGGCAATTTGGAACCATATTTTACGATATCGCGGTGAAAAAATTGTTCGTGAAGGTGGCCAAGCAGCACCTACAGCTTCTGGTGATTACACTTACATGGGCTTTGATGATCAATTATTGATCCCATACGGTGTTAAAGGCGTAAAAGCTGAAGACTTACAAAAGACCAATATTTTGTTTAAGTTTAAACAAAAGGTTACAGAGCCTGCTCGTTTAGCCGGTACAGCATTATTAGTTCATGAAACGATGGACCAAATAAAAACACCTCGTCAAGCGTGGACATATAACACCGGTCAACGTCGTGTTCGCCGTGCGCCTAATGTTGCATATGACGCACCAGGTACAGCGTCAGATGGTTTAAGAACGACTGATGATTTCGATATGTTCAACGGTGCTCCGAATCGTTACACATGGACACTTAAAGGCAAGCAGGAATTATTGATCCCTTATAATGATTACCGTTTGCATAGCAACGATTTAAAATATGACCAAATTTTGCAACCAGGTCATATTAATCCTAATTTAGTGCGTTATGAAAAGCACCGTGTTTGGGTTGTCGAAGCTAACTTGAAATCAGATACTCGTCATACTTATAAAAAACGTGTTTTCTACATCGACGAAGATAGCTGGCAAGTAGCCGTTACGGATATTTATGATAACCGTGACGAGTTATATCGTGTTGGTGTTGCTCATGGTATTAATTACTATGAAGTGCCTACGCAATGGTCAACACTAGAGGTGTTTCACGATTTACAGTCACGTCGCTATATTGCAATGGGCTTAGATAATGAAGCGAAAATGTACGACTTCTCAGCAGAACTAAACGATGTAAACTTTACCTCTTCAGCTTTGCGTCGTGAAGGTCGAAGATAGATAGTTGAACTAAAGAAACGGCTGGCAAGTGCTAGCCGTTTTTGTTTAAAGTATTCAAATAATTAAAAATTTTCTTTCCTAGGTTTCTTAGCTAAGCTAAAAAGACTTAGACTTTTATGATATTGATGCGCATTTATAGCGTTAAACTTTCCTAAACATCGATATCTTACATAGAGGCTTGGCCTCAAAGGTAAAAATTCATGGAGTTAATAGCCTAAATTATGCGTCTTCTCGTTATTTTAATCAGCTTTCTTTGTATCAATACTATTTACGCTCAACCGCTTAATGCGAGGCAAGCGCCACTCGCTAGCCAGTCGTTATTGCTCGACATCACCAAAATACAGCAATCAAAATTAATTGCAGTTGGTGAACGCGGTCATATTCTTTTATCTTCTAATGGTGTGCAATGGAAACAAGCAAGCGTGCCAGTGCAATCAACCTTAACTGCCGTGTATTTTATTGATGAAAATAATGGTTGGGCAGTTGGCCATGACGCTACTATATTAGCCTCTACAGATGGCGGCCTAACATGGCAAATTCAGCAACACTTACCGCAAGTAGAAAAACCGCTTTTGGATGTACTATTTACTGATAAAAACAATGGTGTTGCAATTGGTGCCTATGGTCTTTTTTATCGAACCATCGATGGCGGACAGCATTGGACTATTGAATATCACAATGAGTTTCTTTTTCCGGAAGATCAGGAATATTTAGCTGAACTAAAACTACAAGATGAAGAAGCTTATTTAGATGAGCAAAGCAGCATTTTACCGCATTTTAATCGTATTGTTGATGATGGACGAACGCTATATATCGTTGGTGAAATAGGTTTAATTGCCAAGAGTAATGACTTTGGTGTTACTTGGGAGAAACTTGAGGAAATATATACAGGATCGTTTTACGACATTAAGCGCACACAAGTAGGTAATCTTTTAGTGGTTGGGCTTCGCGGCAATATATTCCGTAGCTTGAGAAACGGCACTCCATGGCAAGCAAGTGACAGTAAAGTAACTGCACTACTGAGTAGCATTGTGTTATCAAATGATGACCGTATTTTTGTGCTTGGCAACAATGGCGTTTTATTAGAAAGCCGAGATGATGGTGTCACGTTTATCGATCATCTACAAAAAGATGGTAAAGCACTGATTAATGGTGTTTGGTTTAACGATAAAATAATTGCCGTCTCAGAAGTTGGCATCAAAACTATTAACGTAACGAAGTAACGCTCATGAAATTGAATTCTTTTATAAATGTTGTTGAAGCAACACTTTTCCGTCGCCGTTTAATGGTGTTGATATTTTTTGTCATTGCTAGTGTATTTTTGTTGTTTCAAGCAACTCAAATTAAGCTCGATGCCGCTTTTGAAAAACACATTCCGCTTAATCATAGTTATATGAAAACCTATTTGAAGCACCGAGAAAATTTTGGTGGCGCAAATAACGTTTTAATTTCTGTCTGTGATAGCAGTGAAGATATTTTTAATCCAGAATTTTTTACAGCATTAAAAGGTGTGCACGATAAATTATTCTTTATTCCTGGCGTTGATCGTATCCAAGTTAAATCTTTGTTTTCACCAAGCACGCGTTTTGTTGAAATAGTTGAAGATGGTTTTGCTGGTGGTCCGGTTATTCCCGCTAACTTTAAACCAGATGAGCGAGGGTTAGCCATAGTAAAAGGTAATATTGAAAAAGCTGGCATAGTGGGCAGTATTGTTGCTGATGATTATAGCTGTTCAATGGTGAAAACATCGTTGATGGAAATAGACCCAAATACTGGCGAAAAACTCGATAGTATTGTGCTTGCCGAGCAATTTGAAAACGATATTCGTGGTGAATTTGAGAAAGGCAATATTTCTGTTCACATTATCGGTTTTACAAAAATGGTTGGTGATGTAGCGCAAGGTGCTATAGGGGTAGTAACTTTTTTCGGTATTGCGATAGCGATCACAACCTTGATGGTATTTTGGTTTTGTCGCTCTATTGCATTGACGGTGTTACCTATTACTTGTTCGTTAATTGCCGTTGTTTGGCAATTAGGCATGTTATCAACTATTGGTTTCGGTTTAGATCCAATGTCAATTTTAGTGCCGTTTTTAGTCTTTGCCATTGGCGTTAGTCATGGCGTACAAATGATTAACTCGGTCTCGAAAATGGTTAACAAAGGGAAGACCAGTAAAGAAGCTGCACAATTAAGTTTTAGAATATTATTGGTACCGGGTGGTATAGCCTTGCTATCAGATACTGTCGGTTTTATGACCTTGTTATCTATCGATATTGGCATTATTCGTGAGCTAGCTATTACAGCATCGCTTGGTGTTGCCATGATCATTTTAACTAACTTGGTATTGTTACCATTATTAGTTTCTTATATTCATGTTCCTAGAAATGAGAAAGATGATAGCGATAAAAGCAAACTCCCGCACCAAAATAAAAGCACGATAGAAAAGGGCGAAGGTGTTTGGCACTTTATGTCTGCTTTTGCTACGCGAAAAGTTGCATTAGTAATCTTAGTTGCTACTGCGATATTGTATGCGGTGGGTTATCAGAAAGCACAAGAGATGAAAATTGGTGAATTACACGCAGGTGCACCATCACTACATGAAACTTCACGCTATAACCAAGATACATTCTTGATCACCGATAAATATGCCATCAGTGTTGATTACATGTCAGTGATTATTGAAACCACTGCCGATGCTTGTACGTATTACGAGCATATGGATGTTATTGATAGATTCCAGTGGCGTATGGAAAACGTTGAAGGTGTGCAATCTGCAGTTAGCTTAGCCTCTATCGCCAAATTAGTGAATGCGGGCTATAACGAAGGTAATCCTAAGTGGCGTGCGTTATCGCGTAATCAGCAAACGTTAGTGCAATCAATCGCGCGTGTACCGTCATCAAGTGGATTATTAAATAGTGACTGTAGTGTTATGCCGGTTATTCTGTTTTTACAAGACCATAAAGCGGAAACTATTAACCGAGTGGTTGACGCGGCTAAATTAGTTGCAGGTGAATTAGGCAACGACAATTTAGCCTTCAAATTGGCATCAGGTCCTGTTGGTGTTATGGCGGCAACCAACGAAGCCGTGGAAGCTGCACAAATACCAATGATGTTATATGTCTATGGCGCGGTAATAATTCTATGTTTATTAAGTTTTAGAAGCTTAAGGGCAACTATTGCTGTTGTTGTGCCGCTTTACGTAGTTTCAACACTAGCACAATGGTTAATGACAGAGCTTAATATTGGCCTAACAGTTTCTACTTTACCTGTTATTGCATTGGGTGTAGGTATTGGTGTTGATTACGGCATTTATATCCTATCAACGATGAGTGTTAAGTTACGCAATGGCGCCAGTGTGCAAAGTGCCTACTTTGACGCTTTAAAAGAGCGAGGCAGTGCTGTATTGATTACTGGTGTGACTTTAGCTATTGGTGTATCAACATGGTTTTTCTCTGATTTGAAATTCCAAGTCGATATGGGAATATTATTAACCTTCATGTTTTTGGTTAATATGATAGCTGCCGTACTGGTACTACCTGCTATAGCCGCATTTCTTTGGCCTGAGCGAAAAAAAACAGACAATAATTAAAAAATATTTTATGCATAAATAAACAAGAAAATGACCGAAAGGTCATTTTCTATTTATAACTAATGAATAAACACTTATTTGTAATCAAGTGAGTTACATAAAAGCACAGTTTTTAAAGTAATATATCTAAAATAGTACTCGCAATCGCTTAAGTTTATTAATAAAATTGCCGCAATAGTCTATTCTCATTAAAAAGACTAAAAAGATTCCAATTATTTCAAGCGTTTTATCCAAAAAGGAAAAAGGCATGGCGTTAGTAGACGGTTTACCTTCAGTGATACTTTCGAACGTAGCACAGTTAATACAACAAAAAGTTCCAGCGACAACAGCTCCTCTTGTTAACCAATTTGCAGAGTTGCTTTACAACAATATTTCAACCTTAGATTTAGACCATAGAAATGATAGTGATATGTATGGTGCAACCTTAAGTCTATGGAATACGTTAAACGATCATCAAGATGATAAGCCTGTAATTAAAGTATTTAATCCACAGGTATCAAAAAATGGCTGGAAGTCGAGCCATACTATTATTGAAATTATTGTTCGAGATATGCCATTCCTAGTAGACTCTGTGCGCATCGCCTTAAGTCGACTAAACCTAACACCACATCTAATGTTAAATTCGCCAATTAAAATTATTCGCGATAAAAGCAAAAACATTAGTCAGCTTTCTGCAGCCGTTGATCATTCGTTTAAATCAACGTCTGTAGAAACCGTTTTCTTTATAGAAATCGACCGTCAAAATGACGCAGCGGTTTTAGAAAATATTGCCAAAGAATTACACTCAGTTGTTAGTGATATTGCTGTGACAGTATCTGACTGGAAGCCAATGCAAGCTCGCTTGCGTAGTGTTATCGATGAAGCTAAAAAAGCCAAGTTACCTTGCTCAAAAGCTGAGCAAAAGGATAGTGTAGATTTTCTAGAGTGGATGCTAGCCGACAATTTCACTTTGTTAGGATATCGCTCTTATAACGTTAAAACCTTAAAAGGTGATATGGCGCTATCTGCAGATGTTAAGTCAAGCTTAGGTTTGATGAATCAATATGATGGTACAAAAGAACGCCTTATTTCTGGTTTAAGTGAATCGGCACGTGAAATCGCTTTAGGTGATAACTTACTGATTTTAACTAAAACCAATGCAAAATCTCGTGTACACCGTCCAGCACATCTTGATTATATTGGCGTAAAACGCTTTGATGATAAAGGCAATGTAATTGGTGAAGAACGTTTTGTCGGTTTATTTGGCTCAGCATACTACACCAACAGTGCATTAGACCTGCCATTGATTAGATCAAAAGTATCAGGTGTTTGTAACGACTCTGGTTACGCTAAAGGAACTCATGCGTATAAGGCGTTAATCAATATTCTTGAAACTTACCCTAGAGACGAAATTTTACAAAGTTCACCAGCTGAACTATTGCATAACGTTATGGGTATCTTCCAAATGCAAGAGCGCGATTACTCGGGCTTGTTTATGCGTCGTGATTCTTTCAACCGTTTTTATTCTTGTATGGTGTATGTACCGCGTGAACGTTATAACACTGCTTTGCGTATTAACACGCAAAAATTACTGCAAGAAGCGTTAGGAAGTACAGAGGAAGTAGAGTTTACGACTTACTTCTCAGAATCTGCGCAAGCACGAACGCACTATATCGTAAGAGTTAACTCGACAAAAGCAGACATTAATGTGAAAGAAATAGAAAAGAATTTAAATCATGCTGCACGTAGCTGGGATGATAATTTAGCCAATGCGTTAAACTCGCATAAAGGTGAAGCTAAAGGTAAAGCGTTAAGCCGCAAGTACGCTAGCTTCCCTCAAGCTTATAAAGATGAAGTTTTACCGGGTACGGCCATTGTTGATATTGAAAAATTAGAAGCTTTGACTGCTGATAATCAACTTGAAATGTTGTTCTATCAACCACAAGAAGAAGATGCTGATAGCCGTTTCGTTAAATTGAAATTGTTCCACTCAGGTGAGCCATTGCATTTGTCTGATGTGTTACCAATGTTAGAAAACTTTGGTTTACGCGTTATTGGTGAAAGCCCATATGCGATTAGAACATCAACTGGCGAAGTTTATTGGATTTTAGACTTCTCAATGCTGTTAACTGGCACTGGTAAGTTTAATCTTGAAGTTGTACAAAGCCTATTCCAAGACGCTTTCGCTAAAGTTTGGGCGGGACAATTAGAAGATGATGGCTTTAACCGTCTAATTTTAGGTGCTGAGCTTGGTGGTCGTGAAGTATCAATTTTACGTGCATTCTCTAAATACGAACGCCAAATCGGTGGTACATTCAGCCAAAACTATATTGAAGATACCTTTGCTCGTTACCCAAGTATTGCTGAATTGCTTATTACGTTATTCAATAAACGCTTTTCACCAAAAGTAAAAACTAGCGAAAAAGTTATCGAAAAATTATTGGCTAGCATTGAATCTTCATTAGATAACGTTGCTAACCTTGATGATGATCGTATCATTCGTCGTTTCGTTGAAATGATTAATGCCACTATTCGTACCAACTATTTCCAACCGCACCCTGTAACAGGCGAGAAGTCATATATTTCATTTAAAATATTGCCTTCACAAATTGCTGATGTGCCTTTACCTGTGCCAGCATTTGAAATATTTGTTTATTCTCCGCAAGTAGAAGGTGTTCATTTACGTGGCGGTAAAGTTGCTCGTGGTGGTTTACGTTGGTCTGACCGACGTGAAGATTTCAGAACAGAAGTACTTGGCTTAGTAAAAGCGCAGCAAGTAAAAAATACTGTTATTGTTCCTGTTGGTGCTAAAGGTGGTTTTGTTTGTAAACAATTACCTAGCGGCGACAGAAATGCCATTTTCGAAGCCGGTAAAGAGTGTTACAGAACCTTTATCCGTGGCTTATTAGATATCACAGATAACATTGTTGACGGTGAAATTGTACCACCAGAAAACGTTGTTCGTTTAGATGAAGACGATGCCTACTTGGTTGTTGCAGCCGATAAAGGTACCGCTACTTTCTCTGATGTTGCTAATGCTATTTCAGAAGAGTACAACTTCTGGATGGGTGATGCGTTTGCTTCAGGTGGTAGTGTTGGTTATGACCATAAAGCAATGGGTATTACCGCGAAAGGCGCTTGGGAGTCTGTGAAACGTCATTTCCGTGAAATGGATGTTGATTGTCAAACTACTGACTTTACCTGTATTGCAATTGGCGATATGGCTGGTGATGTATTTGGTAATGGTATGTTGTTATCAAAACATATTCGTTTACAAGCTGCTTTTAACCACATGCATATCTTCATTGATCCAACCCCTGATGCTGCAAGCTCGTACGTTGAACGTGAACGTTTATTTAACTTACCAGGCTGTACTTGGGAAGATTACAATAAAGAATTGATTTCTGAAGGCGGTGCTATTTTTAGTCGTCATGCAAAATCAATTAAATTGACGCCACAAATCAAGAAAATGATTGGCACCCAAAAGCAAAGCATGTCACCACTTGATTTAATGCAAGCACTATTAAAAATGCAAGTCGATCTATTATGGAACGGCGGTATTGGTACTTATGTTAAGGGCTCAAAAGAAACACACCTTGAAGTAGGCGATAGAGCAAATGATGCACTACGTATTAACGGTGCTGAGTTGAACGCTAAAGTTGTTGGCGAAGGTGGTAATTTAGGCTTAACACAAATGGGGCGTATTGAATTTGCTGCTAAAGGCGGACGAATTAATACTGATGCCGTGGATAATGCCGGTGGTGTTGATTGTTCAGATAATGAAGTTAACATTAAGATTTTATTGAATGGTTTGGTTCGCAGTGGTGACTTAACCGTTAAACAACGTAATAAAATTCTTTATGATATGACCGATGAAGTTGGTGATATTGTTATTGAAGATTGTTACCGCCAAACTCACTCGCTTTCTATTACTGAATTACGTGGTGGTAGCCAGTTAAAAGAACAAGCACGCTTTATCCATGAATTAGAACGTTCAGGTAAGTTAGACAGAACGTTAGAATTTATTCCAAGTGATGAAGAAATTGCTGAACGCTTAGCGCAAGGTAAAGGGTTAACTCGTCCTGAACTATCAGTATTGCTTGCTTATAGCAAAATGGTATTGAAAGAAGACTTAGTATGTCCTGAAATTACTGACAATGAGTACTACCAAAGTTTACTCATTGAAGCGTTCCCTCAGCAGTTACAAGACAAATACACAGCACAGATGCAAGAACATCCATTACGTGCAGAAATTATTGCCACTAAATTAGCCAATAATATTGGTAATGATATGGGCTTTAACTTTGTTAATCGTATGATAGAAGAAACTGGTGCAACGACGGCTGAAATAACTAACTGTTATTCAATGTCTTGTGAAGTTTTTGAATTATCTGATGTCTGGAAACAAATTAGTGATTTAGATAACAAAATTTCTACATCAATTCAAACGGAAATGTTATTTCAATTACGTCGTACAGTACGCCGCGCAACACGTTGGTTCTTACGTCACCGTAATAAAGCACTTAATATTGAGCAATCAATTGAGTTCTACCATGCAACTTTTGCGGACTTGTCGAGTACTATCACAACATTTATGGTTGAAGACGAAGCTGCACAACTGAAACGAGTAGAAAATGACTTAGTTAAAGCCGGTGCTCCAGCGTCTGTTGCATTAAGAATCTCATTATTGAGTACGTTGTTCTCGGCAATGGACTTAGCGGAAATATCTCATGCTGAAGACCGTTCAATTGAACTAGTAACTGATCTTTACTTCAAGCTTGGTGCAAGACTAGAGTTGCATTGGTTCTTAGACCAAATTACTTCTCAACCTGTATCAAATCATTGGCAAGCGCTTGCAAGAGCATCGTTTAGAGAAGAGTTGGATTGGCAACAACGTTCACTTACTTCAGTTATATTACATGGTAATAAAGACTCATCTGACGTTAACGAAATGCTAGATAACTGGTTTGCAGCAAGTGCTCAACCATTAGAGCGCTGGCAGCAAATTCTTGCTGACTTTAGAATTGGTCAAACTCATGAGTTTGCGAAGTTCTCAGTCGCACTACGAGAGTTAATGTTGTTAAGTTTACACTGCGACACTATTAAATAAGTGTTAGAATCCCCGCCAATGAGCGGGGATTTTTTTGTCTTCAAATTTGCTACAGGTCATCGTTAGCCAGTAACGCCTGTCAGTACAGTATTTAAATTTAGTTAAAGAGGTATTATGTTTTACTCAGCTATTCGTAAAGTTTTTTTTAAATTCGATCCTGAAGCAATTCATGAGTTAACAATAAAAAGCTTTAAAGCGACTGGTGCAACACCGCTCAATTTACTTTACAAGCAAAGCGTGCCAAATAAGCCAGCAGAAGTGATGGGAATTAAATTTCCTAACCCAGTAGGTTTAGCTGCGGGGCTAGATAAAAATGGCGAATGTATTAAAGCGTTTGAAGCCATGGGATTTGGCTTTGTTGAAGTAGGTACGGTAACGCCGCGTCCACAACCTGGCAATGATAAACCTCGTATATTTAGACTACCTGAAGCGAATGCAATAATTAACCGTATGGGCTTTAATAATAAAGGCGTTGATTATTTAGTTGACCAAGTCATAAAGGCTAAATTTAGCGGTGTGCTTGGTATTAACATTGGTAAAAATAAAGACACGCCAGATGAAAATGCTAAAGATGATTACATTCACTGTATGCGTAAAGTTTATGACCATGCGACTTACATTACGGTAAATATTTCTTCACCTAATACTCCTGGCTTACGCTCACTGCAGTACGGTGAGGCGTTAAACGAATTACTGTCAGCACTAAAAGCAGAACAAACGTCTTTGGCTGAGCAATATGGAAAATATGTTCCTATTGCTGTAAAAATTGCGCCTGATTTGACTGCAGAAGAAGTTGATTCTATTGCACAATGTTTAATTGCAAACAATATTGATGGTGTTATTGCTACCAACACAACATTAGCTCGCGATAAAGTCGCTCATTTGCAATTTGGTGACGAGCAAGGCGGCCTAAGTGGGGCGCCGGTGAAAGAACAAAGTACGAAGGTTATTCAATTACTGTCGAAAGCACTTGATAACAAATTACCAATTATTGGTGTTGGCGGTATTGCTTCTGGTAGTGATGCACAAGAAAAAATCGCAGCAGGTGCTAAACTAGTACAAGTTTATACTGGCTTTATTTATCAAGGCCCTGAGCTAGTTAAAGAGATTGTACATTCACTTAAATAATTATTTGTTTTTGTATAACCCTACAAGGTTGTACTTAGTTATTTTGTAAAAAAAACGGTGTTCATAATTTATGAACACCGTTTTTATTTGAAAATACTTAACGCAGAATGCTTAAGGTTTTATTGTCGTTGATTTTTTTGCACCAATTTTAGCTTCCATACCCTCTAAACGTTCAAGCATTAATTGTATAGTGGTATCGAATTCATTAATACTGGTAGCAGTGATCATTTGTTGCTTGTCACGACTTTTTGAGTCGGCATCTAGCGAATTTAATTGAGAGGTCAGTGTAGTAATTTGATCTTTAATTGTATTTGCAGCAACAATTTGTTCTGACACTGCATCAATTGAAAACTCTACAGCGGTAATTTTATCATTCAATTCATTTGTTGCCGTACTTTGTGCGTTAACAGCATTAGTATTTTTACTTTGCTGTGCGGCTAACTTTTTACTTTGAGAATTTAACTCTTTAATTTCTTTCTGGTTTTTACGCCAAGCTGAAGCCCACAACTTGTCCATTTCAGTCAGTAATAACTCAGTTTTTTCACTTATTGCTTCTAACTTTACTTTTAAAGCAATGGTTGATTCGCCCATTTCCTCACCGGTAGCGGAAAGTTGATTTTCAAGTTGCTGAATTCTCTGCTCACTGCTATTTAAAGCGCTATTTAGTTTTATTTGCTGCTGATAAAAGTACCAACCACCACCTGCTATTGCAGCATATGATATGAACAACAATAAAGATGTAGCCACTGATGTTGATGCTTTTGCAGTATTTTTTACCGGTTTAGTGTTATCTATTTTTTTTGGATTTGTAGCATTTGCACGCGCCGATTTTACTTGGTCATGATCTAAGGTAATAGTGGGAATTTCAGGTTCTACGCGATTTGACAAGAGAGTGTCCTATTAACAATGGAATAGATAAATATAATGGCAGTAACTGTATAATATTTAGAAAATATTGTACAAAAAAACCGACATTAATTAGTCGGTTTTTACTATATTTATTGTAAACAGTGGTTAATAACTTATTTTAATGTCACTAACAGCAATAGAATTTCAGGTTAGTAACTTTCGTTATGTACACTTAATACAGCTCGGCCCGAAGGATCAGCATTATTTTGGAAGCTCTCGTCCCAAGCTAAAGCTTCTTGTGTACTACAAGCAACAGACTTACCCCCGATAACACAATCTGCAGCAGAGGTTAATGGGAACTTTTCTTCAAATACACAACGATAAAAATAGCCTTCTTTACTGTCTGGCGTATTTACCGGAAACCTAAAACTTGCGCTTTCAAGTTGTTGATCAGTTACTTGTGATTCGACATAAGTCTTTAAACCATCAATCCAAGAATAGCCAACACCGTCAGAAAATTGCTCCTTTTGGCGCCACAAAATTTCTTTTGGCAAATAACCTTCAAAAGATTCACGTAGTACCGCTTTTTCCATCTTGCCATTGCCACACATTTTGTCTTCAGGATTGATGCGCATGGCAACATCCATAAAGTTTTTATCTAAAAATGGTACACGGGCTTCAATACCCCAAGCTGACATTGACTTGTTTGCTCGCAGGCAGTCAAATTTATGTAAGCGGTCAAGTTTGCGCAATAATTCTTCATGGAATTCTTGTGCGTTTGGCGCTTTATGAAAGTATAAGTAGCCGCCAAATATTTCGTCAGCACCTTCACCTGAAAGTACCATTTTAATGCCCATGGCCTTTATTTTTCTCGCCATTAAGTACATAGGCGTTGACGCACGAATAGTGGTTACATCATAAGTTTCTAGGTGATATATCACTTCTTTTAAGGCATCAATACCTTCTTGTTCGGTAAATATCACGCTGTGATGTATGGTGCCGATACTGTCAGCAACGGTTTGTGCTGCCACCAAATCAGGAGAGCCTGCTAAGCCACAGGCAAAAGAATGCACTTTTGGCCACCAAGCTTCAGATAAGTCATTTTCTTCAACACGTCTTGAAGCGAATTTTTGTGTGATCGCTGAAATTAATGAAGAGTCTAACCCGCCAGAAAGTAATACGCCGTATGGAACGTCAGTCATTAAATGGCTTTTTACCGAGTCTTCTAATGCTTCACGTAGTTTTTCTTTGCTAGTATTATTGTCTTTAATAGCTGAAAACTTTTGCCAGTTACGGTTGTAGTATTTTTTCAATACGCCATCTTTACTGTCAAGTACATAACCCGGAGGAAATTCTTCAACCGTTTTACATATCGGCATTAATGCTTTCATTTCTGAGGCAACGTAAAAGTTACCATCAACGTCATAGCCGGTATATAAAGGAATAATACCCATATGATCACGGGCAACTAGATAACTATTATCGGCTGCATTGTACAAACAAAAAGCAAACATACCCTGTAGCTTGTCGATAAAGTCACTGCCATGCTTTTCAAACATAGGAATAATAATTTCACAGTCAGATGCTGTTTGAAATTGATAGTTTGGCGTATATTGACTGGCTAATGCTTTATGATTATAAATTTCACCATTAACGGCTAGCACTAGTGATTTGTCACTGTTGTATAGTGGTTGAGCACCATGTTCAGTATCAACTATTGCTAAACGTTCATGAACTAAAACAGCATGATCGTTGTTGTAAATGCCAGACCAGTCAGGTCCGCGATGGCGAAGTAAACGAGAATATTCTATTGCTTTTGGACGCAGTGCATCAGCACCGGTTTTAATATCTAATATACAAAATATCGAACACATTGAAGTGCTACCCCTTTATATTTAAAAAATGACAAATTGTGGACTCATACTTTATTGAACATGGGAAGTACAAGTGTACTTGTTTACTTCTTAATCTACTTACAAATGAATGTTAGTGACTGATAAATAAACACAGCTCAAACACTTTGACAGCATTTGATAAAAAATCAATAGAATTTTTACTCTAAATTTACAAAAAAGTGATAAATTTACGTTTATTATTGATTTAAAAGTATATTTAAATGAATAGTTTTAAATTTCACTACTCGTTTTTCTACCCATTGGGTTTATAACTAAATGAAACGTAACTATTAATAAAAAAAGTAAAAATTAATTTATTACAAAAGACATCATTAACTAATAATCTCTACTAGTTTTAAAATTTTGCATACATTATTATGACGAAATAAACTAAACATTCGTGTTTGAATTTTTTCGATAACATTTTGACAATAATAAGAAATTCCATGCTAAAAACCTTGAAAATAAGCAAACTTAATAAAATATTTCTCGTTGGAACACTTGCCCTAAGTAGTAATACTTTTGCTGGTGAACTAGGCAATACAAAAGCGACAGTTGAAGAGTTACGTATTCCAACTGCAGTTAAAGCAATGCCAACCGTGGCAGGGCGTTTAGCAGCACGAATTGATGCCTTTGCAGAGCAGATTAATAAAGCAAAAAGCTACACAGTATTAACCCAATTGGTGTTACGACATGCGCCTGCACTTTGGAATGATGCAAAGAAATCTTTTATTACGCTTGGTGATTATGACGATCGTCCATTGTACTGGTCGCGCTTGAAAATGAGCAAAATATTACGTTCGTCAGAAGGTTTTGCAAAACTTTTCCCTAATCAGCAGCAAAAATTATTATGGACACTTGAGTTGTTATCTCGTGGTCAATCAGATGTGAAGTTTGATAAAAAAGCGGATAAGAAAATCCTAATAACAGGTTTTGACCCCTTTTTTCTTGATAGAAATATCGACCAAAGCAATCCTTCAGGTGTTGTAGCGTTATCACTTGACGATATTGTATTGAGCGTTGAAGGAAAAACGGCTGAAGTTGAGGTGTTAATTGTGCCCGTTCGCTTTGCTGATTTTGACCAAGGTATGATTGAAGAATTGCTTACACCGTATATTGCAGAAAAGAATGTCGATATGGTCATTACTGTTAGTATGGGGAGAGAAAACTTCGATCTAGAGCGCTACCCAGCGTTAAGAAGAAGTGCTAAAGCGCCAGATAATTTAAATGTACTTACTGGCGCCACGAAAAATAAACCGTTAGTGCCAAAGTTAAAATCTAATGAATTAAAAGGGCCTGAGTTTGTTGAATTCAGTTTGCCTGTAGATGCTATGAAAAATGGCTCAGGTAAGTATCAAGTAAATGATAATAGAAATATTAGTACGCTAGAAAAAACATATGCTGCGCAATCGCTAGCTGAAATTGTTAATAAGGTTTCGGTCAATGGTTCGGGAGGAGGTTACCTTTCTAATGAAATATCTTACCGGAGCATTCTACTAAGAGAAAAATACAACCCGTTATTACCTGTAGGGCATATTCATACACCGAGAATAAAATCGTTTGATCAACAAGCACTAATGGATATTGTCAATCAAACGAAAAATATCATTACTCAAGGTGTTGCTGAGCTATAAGTAATGCAGATGAAATAAAAGTTAGCCGTGTCATTTAAATCAAAAAAGCGCTAAATTATTTAGCGCTTTTTTATTGTTCAAATTTAGATATTAAATATTATTAGTCACATCAACTGATAATTTTAGCTTTTGTCCAGGTTGTAAATATTTACTACGCTTTAGACTATTCCAACGCTCAATTTCGGTAATGGTTACATTAAATTTGTCAGCAATACGGGCGAATGAATCGCCTTTGCGAACACGATAAGTAATGTTACGGATAATTGCTTGAGTATTTGGCATAGTTTGATTTTTCGCCACTTTAGTCAAAGTAGCCTTTTGCCAAATCACTAATTTTTGACCCGGTTTAATGGTATCTCTTGGTGCCATACCATTCCATTTTGCAATACTACGTGTGGATACATTATAACTACGACTTAAATCCCATAAGGTATCGCCGGACTTAACAATATGTATGCGTTTTTCACCAGCAAGTTCGCGATTTTGTGTTTTTGCTAAACGTTGGTCTTGCGATAATATGTAACTATCTAAAGATGCAGTAGCAACAGGAATAAGTAAAAATTTACCTGCCCTTATTTGATTTCCTTTCACTTTGTTAATTTGTTTGATCAAATCAATTTCGGTATTAAACTTTTTAGCAATTAACCCTAAGCTGTCACCATTTTTAATTTTGTATCGTTGCCAGGCTAATCTTTCTTTCTTTTCAAGCTTAGCTAACGCTAGTTCGAATGATGGCACTTTATGGTTGGGTAATAATAAATAGTGCGGTCCATCAGGATCTGTTGCCCAGCGATTAAAGCCAGGGTTAAGACGTTGTAATTCAATTAAAGATAAGCCAGCAAGCTGCGCTGCTTTGGCTAAATCTAACTGTGAGCCAATATCAATTTGGCTAACAACAGCTTTGTTTTCAATTTTATGTAATTTGATTTTAAGTTCGTCACTACGTTTTACAATATCAGCAAGTGCTAATAATTTTGGTACGTAGGCACGAGTTTCTTTTGGTAAATCTAATGACCAAAAATCGGTAGGCAGACCTTTCTTTTTATTGTTTCGTACCGCACGTTGAACGCGACCTTCACCTGAATTATAAGCGGCAAGGGCTAACATCCAATCACCGTCAAAAAACTTGTTTAAGTACTTTAAATATTTTATTGCACCTTGAGTGGAAGCGATAACATCGCGTCGTCCGTCGTACCACCAATTCTGTTTCATACCAAAGCGTTTACCAGTACCCGGTACAAACTGCCACATGCCCGATGCGCGGCCATGAGAATAGGCAAAAGGATCAAATGCGCTTTCAACAATAGGTAATAAAGCGATTTCCAAAGGCATATCGTTCGCTTCTAATTCTTGTACGATATAATGCAAAAATGGCTCAGCGCGTTTGCCAACTCTAGTTAAGTAGGCGGGGTGCTTAACAAACCAGTCTCGCTGATTTGTCATACGACGATTTTCAGGGATTGGAAATTTAAGCTGGCTGCGAATTCTTTGCCATACATCATCAGCTAAATAGCTTTCTTCTACATTGTTACCTAAATCGATATTAGCATCGGCAACAGGATGAATAACATCTATTGCTTCATCTACCAGCAGTGCTTGGTTAATTTCAACAACCGATGCAATATCGATAAGAGCTTGATCTTCTTGATTAGTTTCGACGCTATGTGATTTACTTTGACTCAAAATTGATTGGCAGCCCGTTAGCATAAGGGCAGCGGCAATTGATAACGATATATACTTCATGAAAGTTCTATTTAGATTTACTTGCCGCCAGTGTTACTTATTTAACAAGCTTATTCAAGATTTGCCCCTGAAAAAGCATTTAGAATTTGTCTTTCCAAGCTCTAATAACGGTAAAAGCTGATAGTGCATCCGTTATTTGCTCGCCGCTAAACTCGCTGGCGCTTTCCATTAAACTCTCTTTGTCACAACGTAAAAAGGGGTTAATCATTTTTTCTTGTAAAATCGAACTTGGAATCGTTGGAATATTTTCCGCACGTTTTTTTATCACTTGGTTGTAATAATAAACCAGCTCACTGTTAGTAGGCTCAACCGTTAACGCAAAATCTAAATTAGCTTGGGTGTATTCATGGGCACAGTAAACATGTGTTTTCTCTGGAAGTGCCATTAATTTTTCTAGAGAGGTCATCATTTGTGCAGGAGTGCCCTCAAATAATCGACCACAGCCACCTGAGAATAGTGTGTCACCACAAAATAGGTTGTCTTGGGCTAAGTAGGCGATATGGCCACTAGTATGGCCAGGCAAATCGATAACCGAAAACTCTAGCGCTAAGTCGTCTAATTCCACCACTGAGTTGTCATTTAATTTAATATCACAGTACGGAATATTTTCACTTTCAGGGCCGTAAATAGTTAAAGGCCATGCTTTTTCTTGACAATATTGTAGTAGCTTTTCGATACCGCCAACATGATCACTATGATGATGAGTAATGAGAATAGTGCTTAACTGCTTGTTACTTTGCTCAATAAATTTAATACAAACGTCTGCATCACCAGGGTCGACTATTGCTAATGCATTACTGTTACTTGATGAAATTGCCCAGATGTAATTGTCGGAAAAGGCTTTTATCATCGAAACTTGCATATTAGAGGTGGTTTGACTTTGCAGCATGTGCGGCTCCTGAGTATACTGAAAGAATGATTATACCCACTTTTTTTCAAGTTTAAACTATGAAACCGGCACTAGCGTTTAGGCACCCTGATCTACCAAAGTCATGGCAAGATCTTCCTAATGGTGAATTGATAGTAAAAAATATCGATCAAGTTTTGTCATCGTGGTGGCCAAAGTTTTTCGGTTATCATTTGCTAAAACTGGGCTCACTAAGTGGCGAAATAGACAGTTCATCAAGTCCTATAAAACATCAATTAACCTTAACAAATCAGCCAGAAGGCGGTGATATTGTTGCTGAAGTTGATGACCTACCTTTATTAGAGCACAGTGTTGATGTTTGTGTTTTAGCGCACGCTTTAGAATTTTCGCTCGACCCACATCACGTAGTACGTGAAGCAAATAGAGTGTTGATTCCTAATGGATACTTGGTCATCACAGGCTTTAACCCCTTTAGTTTAGTGGGTTTAAATAAGTTTATCCCTTATAGACGTAAACAAACGCCTTGGAATGAAAGGCTGTTTTCGCCAATGCGGGTTAAAGACTGGTTACATTTGATGGGTTTTGAAATACAGCTCGACCACCGTTTTTTACATTCGTCATTATCAGGCCAATACAGCGAAGGGATGATCAGTAGCCAATGGCGAAAGTTAGCTGCACGCTATTTTCCAAGCTTAGGCTCTGTTTATGTTATCGTCGCTAAAAAACGCGTGTTACCCTTAACGCCAATCAAAGCAAAATGGCAACTTAGACCTCGTTTTGAACCAGTTAAAGTGCCATCAATGAATTCTTCTTCAAAGCAAGATAATAAATAATAATGCGTTGGCATGGCTTGTAAAAAGACAAACGTAGATTAATAACTCCAAACAATAGGTGAAAAGAAAACATGCAACGTCATGAATTTGAAAATTATCTCAATACTTTATTAAAGCCAGAGCAAATTAAAGACTTTTGCCCTAATGGTTTGCAAATTCAAGGAAGCGAAAACATCACTAAAGTGATTACCGGTGTGACCGCAACGCAAGAACTTATAGAGCGAGCAATTGAAGAAAAGGCTGATGCATTAGTGGTTCATCATGGTTTTTTTTGGAAAAATGAAAGTTATGTGATTCGTGGTATGAAACATAAGCGTATCAAAGCTTTACTTGAAAACGACATTAATTTATTTGCCTATCATTTACCGTTAGATATTCACCCAACTTTAGGGAACAACGCACAATTGGCAAAGTTATTTGATATCGAAAATGTCGCGCCGCTAGAAGTTGGTAACGCATTGAGTGTACCTGTACGCGGCGAGTTTAGTTCTGCACTTTCAGCTAAAGCATTAGAACAACGCATTAGCGAACAACTTAATCGTTCATGTTTACATATTGCAGCACCATCAAATAAAGCGATTAAGACAGTTGCGTGGTGCAGTGGTGGTGGGCAGGGATATATAGAACTTGCTGCAGAGTTAGGTATAGATGCCTTTATTAGTGGAGAGGTTTCAGAGCAAACTACACATGTTGCCAGAGAAATGGATATTCATTTTTACTGTGCAGGCCATCATGCAACAGAACGCTATGGTGCGAAGGCATTAGCGCAACACTTTAATGACAATTTATCGTTAGAAGCTAAGTTTATTGATATCGATAACCCTGCCTAACTTACTTTTATATGCCAGCATAGCACTGGCATTTATTTTTCATTCCCTAATCCTAATCAGCTACTACTGATTGGAAACATCAATAAACTAAAACTAGGGATGAACATATCTTGTTGATTTTAAGGTATAAGTTTTACTTTTATATGATGGGGCTGATTCTTGCGATTGATTTTTATATACCTGTTTGATTGGGTCAAATTTTCTTTGCAGAAATCATTTTATTAACATTATGTAAATTTACAAAACTCCAATAATTTGTAGCAATTCCTTACACTTATATCTCCAATTTCAGCATAAAATTATTGCTCAAAAGAATTAATTGTAGATGAATTTACCGTTGCCCTTCGTTTCGATAGGTTATTACCAATAGTTATCGCTCATAGCTGAGTCTAGAAAATCAGGAATTAATATGTTTACAAAAAGTGATGTAGAACAACTAGAAGCAGGTTTTAAAGAGGCTAAAATAGCGTGCAAAGATATTGAGAGCTTCAGTGTTGACCACTTCTACCCAGAAGTTATTATCGAATTTATGGAATCTCTTTGTAATCCGCCTTGGGTTAATTTTGGATATGACCCTAGTGAGGCGCAAACTATCGTGTGTGGTATAGCTACGGCTTCTTATGACGAGCTTCGCACAGTGTTGACCTACGCATGTCGGCGTGAACGTTTTTGTAGTGGTTCATGGATTAGTACATTAAATGGAGAGTTTTTCCCTTCAATCATATTACGACTAAATGAGCTACTTAAAGAATCATAGCCTCCTTCATTAATCCATTGGATAAAATCGGATTGAGTAGAATGTATTGGCAATTTTCGTGCTCTATGAGTATTTGTTATATCGATAGTTAATGAAGTGGTTAGACTATTCTGGATGATAAAAGTATGAACTTAATATTTATTGGTGACGTGCACGGCCAATTTAGAAAGCTAAATGAATTATTTGACCACATAGCATTCGATGAAAGTAAGCCACCGATTGACACTAAATTAGTTTTTGTCGGTGATTTAATTGATAACTCACTTAGCGCAGATACTGGTTATATCGAGTTGTTAACTACCGTGAAACGACTTGTCGATAACGGCTTAGCACATTGCATTATGGGCAACCATGAATTTAATGCAGTGGGTTGGGCAACAAAAAATGTAAAAACAGGAGAGTGGCTTCGTCCACACAATGTTAATAATGCTATGCAACACCAAGACTTTCTTCATGAAGTAGGGGATGGTAGTGAAATACACCAATACTGGATTGATTGGTTTAGAACGTTACCACTATTTATAGATTTTGAAGAGGTACGAGTCGTTCATGCCTGTTGGCAGCAAGTATCGATTGACATTTTAGATAAATATACCAACAGCAATAATCAATTAAAAAGAAGGCACTGGCAGCTAGCATTTGATAAAAAAGAAGAACTTCATCAAATTATTGAAGTATTGCTTAAAGGTCCAGAAATTGAGCTGCCCGCAGGTAATAACTTTAAAGACAAGACGGGTATAACGCGTAAGCATATTCGTAGTAAATGGTGGTTGCCAAATGCGAATACTTATAGAGAGATAGCTCAGGTTCAACCGGATTCTGTTCATCTTATCCCCAATATAAATGTCGAAAATGAGCAAATTCACGAACAACAGACTATGCCAACATTTGTAGGGCACTACACGCTAAACAACCTCCCAGATATTTTATCTAAAAACGTAGTTTGTGTTGATTACAATGCTGCAAAAGGTGAAAACCCGTTAGTTGCTTATATCTGGCAGGGTGAAACTGAGCTTACTAACGATCACTTTGCATTTGTCTCCATAGATAACGGGTAAACAATAATTAATTTAATTCAGTAACGAATAGTTACGATAATTTTCAAGTCAGAGAAATATGAAAGAAAATAACTTGTGGGATGAATTCCTAAACCGTTGGTCAATAACAGCAATGAAAGAGCTAACGTTGGAGCAATATATAGGAATAGATAATAAAGATACTTTTGCGTACTGGTTAGAGCATAAAACGTCGAGTCTTGGCTCCATTAAAGGAGGTGACTCCTCAAAGTTTGGAATTTATTTGCGTAAAAAAGCTCCTGAAGGTAACAAAACTCATGTTTTGCACGGTGAACGATATACATGGGTCAAACGGTTTGGTGATACAGAAGATAAGGCATTTCGTAACATAAAATCATTAATGCTAGCTGTAGTATCTAGTATTCAAAAAGGTGATACAAAGGCAATAGAAGATATTAAGTTAGCAGATACATTAAAATGGAAAATAGCCTTTTTATATCAAAGTAAAATATCACCCTGTGTAATTAATATATTTACTAAAGATATGTTAAGTACACTTGCTGAACCATCAACTAATTTTTCTTTTAGCTCCGTCCACCAAAAGCTAATGGAGGGGAGAGAAAATCAAGATGTATTAGACTATGGTTCAACGCTTTGGGCGAAAGTGGCGGAAATAAAAAAACAAAAAGACATTGTGAGCATGTTAGATAAATTTAAATCTCGAAATGACTTTATTGAAGTGTCTAAGGGGTGGGGCAATGAGTATATTCAAGGTTTTTGTGAGCTAGTCAACTTTTGTCATAAAAATAAGCTTGATGTTTTTTATACAAAAATGACAGCCGGCGGATATATTCGGGTAGGGAGAAGAGAAAAGTCAGATCTCAAAGCTCAGTCGTTAGTGTTAGGTATCAAACCATTAGCTAAATCATTTCAATTAAAAATAAGAGAGGAAAGTGATACCTTTGAATGGGTTAATTTCGACACTAATACCTTAAATGATTTTAAGAAAAAATCAGCATTTTTGAGTCAATTTGTTCAAGATTTCCCATTGATTAAGAGAAAGGCTTATTGGCCTTGTGATTATGAATATGATGCGATTGAAGATGTTACTGTTCATGAAAAACAGGTACAAGACAAACAGGTACAAGACAAGCCTTCATCTATGCTAAATCAAATATTATATGGTCCGCCGGGAACAGGTAAAACATATAATACAGTTCATAGATCGTTGTCGATTATATGCCCAGATGAATTAAGTAAAAACTCATCTTATGAGGATAAAAAAGCAGTATTTGAAGAAGCGTGCCAGCGTGGGCAAATTAAATTTGTTACATTTCACCAAAGCTACGGTTATGAAGAGTTTGTAGAAGGCATTAAACCTAAAACAACAGATAATGAACAGATTATTTATCAACTTGAAGACGGCGTATTTAAAAAGCTTTGTCGCCAAGCAGAACAAAACCCTACATTACCCTATATATTTATAATTGACGAAATTAATCGTGGAAATATTTCGAAAATATTTGGGGAGTTAATAACACTAATAGAACCCGCTAAACGTTCAGGAGTAGGTCAATTAGAAGCTATATCTTTAGTATTATCCTCGTCTGGAGAGGAGTTCTCTGTTCCAAGTAATGTGCACTTAATTGGAACAATGAATACAGCAGATAGATCGTTAACCATGATGGATACTGCTCTTCGACGACGTTTTGATTTTATCGAAATGATGCCAAAGCCAAGCTTACTGTCAAATATAACCATTAATGGTATTGATATTGATCTGAAAGAGCTATTAAGAATAGTAAATGAGCGAATTGAAGTGCTTTTTGATAGAGAACATACGCTAGGTCACGCTTTTTTTATACCGTGTATGAATGCGTTTAAAAATCAAGGTGAACAAGCTGCATTAACTGAATTAAAAGTTGCATTTAAGAATAAGATTATTCCTTTACTTGAAGAGTACTTCTTTGAAGATTGGTATAAAATTCAACTGGTATTAGGTGACAATCAGAAGAAATTTAAAGAACTTAATTTTGTTGAAAAAGTGACAATAAATAATGAAACTTTATTTGGCGCCGAATATGCTAATTCACAGCATGATCAAGTAAATGAATCATATATATTAAAAGGCTTTAGTGATGAAGTGTGGTCCAACCCCGACGCATATCAGCAAATATATATGACTACAAAAAATTTAAAAGAGCAGGTAAGTTAATGAATAGCCTTTCAGTATATGAATATGGCTATGTAAGTACAGAAAACTCTACGAATACGGCAATAAATCAAGTACCTAATGATGTATTTAATTACCTTGAAAGCTTATGTTTGAAACAAAGTGAAAAAAGTGCATTTTTACGCTTAAAATCCATAAATGGTATTAAAGCAATTCAGTTTTTAAATTATGCGGGGGTTGTAATTACACCGACTGGATTTCAAATTGAAATTCTCCCCAAAGTAGCTAAGCAAAATGATGATAAAAGTAAGTCGAGAAAATCGTTGTTAATGATGCTAAAAACACTGGGGGAATTTAGACATATTTCAACTAACTCTGCGGATATCGCAAATACTAATATGCCACTTTTAGAACTGTTTATTACTGATTTTCTGCAAAGTCTACATAAGCTTGTTAAACAAGGATTACATAGAGATTATATTCCAAAAGAAGAAAATATTAATACCTTTAAAGGCAAGTTATTAATTAGAAAGCAATTTCAACACAATGTGGTAAATAAACACAAGTTTTTTGTGGAGTTTGATGAATACCAGCATAATAGACCGATTAATAGAGTGATAGCCACAGCACTTAAAAAGGTAAACAGCTATTGTAAAAGTCAAATTAATCAAAAATTAGCTCAAGAATTGGCTTATGCATTTGTCGATATCCCTTTATGCAAAGATTTTAAACAAGACCTTCAAAAAATTAAATTTACGCGAGGAATGACTAGTTATCAAACGCCATTGAATTGGGCGAAACTTATACTTAATGGTTTCTCTCCAATAACGTTAAAAGGCAGCAGTAGTACATTATCATTACTTTTTCCGATGGAAGTTATTTTTGAATCTTATGCTGCTTTTATATTAAAGAAATCAATTCAAACGAATATTACCTTGCAAAGTCAGATTAGCAGCGCTTCGTTAGTAAACCATCAGGAAAAGGGATACTTTAGGCTTAAGCCTGATTTAGTATTGAGAGACGGAGCTAAAAATGTTTGTGTTCTGGATAGTAAATGGAAATTAGTTGACCAAAATAAAGCTAACGGTAGTGATAAATATGGCTTGTCTCAAGCTGATTTTTATCAAATGTTTGCATATGGGCATAAGTACTTGAACGGACGAGGTGAAATGTTTCTTATTTACCCTAAGTATGGAAACTTTTCTCAGCCTATAGAGTCGTGTTTTGATTTTAGTGATGACTCAAATAATAAAGGGAAATTGAAGCTTTTCGTTATGCCTTTGTGCATTGATGAAGGCACACAGGATAATAAAAGGTTAATTTGGCCTAAAGAAGCAAATACGCAGAAAGTAATTAATCATGAGAGCTATTTGTGAGAAAAAATGAATACTTTAAAAAGAAAGAATTAAACCTTTCTAAAGTCACTATTTATACTTTGACAGAGAACGGGAAGTCTAAATTAAAAGTATTGATAAAAACTTCTTTAAAGGTAGCGTTTTTATTGCTCGGGCTTTCATTTGTTGTTTTTATTACTTGGAGTATAGAAAACACTAAGTTGAAGGAGCAAAACAAATTTGTGATGATTTGGTATCTACTGCCATCTGGAAAGAAAAAGAAGCTTTGAGGTTAAACAGTTTAGCTAAACAAAAAGCATCGAATAAAAAACTAGGTATAGTACGAACAAAGAATAGAGACTATCTTGATTACATTCAGCATACAGTGACTATGAAAGACAAAGTTTTAGCAAGACGCTCTATTACTGAATGTGATGATCTGTATACAGACGGCTTAGAATCAAATTAGATTATTGTCGTTATGGTTTTTAAATTTACTTATTCCAAATTGTTTCGCTGTTAATCCCTCTAAGTAGTCGGTATTATTTCCAACATAAAGAAAAACAATAAATTATAATAATTTACCACAAAGGAAATATTATGTTGGCGTTGTCATTAACAGGTTTTTACGCAAGTTTACTTGGGCTTTTATATATTGGTTTAGCGATTAATATCATTTTGTTACGTAAGAAATTTAAGGTTGGTATTAACGATGGTGGTAATAAAGATTTAGCAAAAGCGATAAGAGTGCACGGTAATTTTGCTGAATATGTGCCAATAGCACTAATATTATTGGCTAGTTATGAGCTAAATGGTGCGTCCGCGATGATGTTACATGTTCTTGGTGCCGCATTAGTAGTTGGGCGTGTACTGCATGTTATTGGCTTGACGAAAACTATTGGTCTGTCAGTGCAAAGACAAGTCGGTATGTTGTCGACATTTTTCGTGATTTTAATTTTAGCGATAGAAAATATTCGTTTATTTTTAATTGCTTAAAGTTTAGCTTAACTTATCGAGAAATTAGCCGGTTATTTATTAGGTAAATTTTTCGCTTGAGTAATTATCGAAAATGTAAATATAAAAAACAGTTGCCCTATGGCAGCTGTTTTTTATATTTCAGTTCAAAGATATGCTGTGGTAACTGGGGCTTGATAGCTCATGGTAAAAACCGTCAAATCAATTTAACTTGTTTTTACCATACCAATATGAGGGATATCATCTTCTAAATACATGTCACTAACACGCTCAAAACCATGTTGGTTATAAAATTTTTCTAGATGTTCTTGTGCTGATATTTTAATGGTATCTTGCGGAAAATACTTTTCACATGCGGTTAATGCTTCTTTCATTAACTCATGTCCTAGCCCAGTTCCACGAGCGCTTGGCGCAATCACCACACGACCAATACTAATATAGTCTTGATAGGTTAACTCTTTTGGCAATATGCGCAAATATGCCGTCATTTGGCCATTCTGATAGCAGAAAAAATGGCGCGTATCAGGATGACGATCATGGTCGTCTAAATCAGGATAAAAGCAGGTTTGTTCAACAACGAATATATCTATTCTCAGTTTCAGAAGGTCATACAATTCATTTGTCGTTAATTGACTAAATTTTGGAGCTCGCCAGTTTTTTATGATGGTCATAAGTTATCTTTGTAGCCATTTTTTGTTATTTTTTCATGAACGGGATCAGGTGTACAGTCCGAAGGTGAAACCCAAATTAAAGGAACAATTAAAGTGCTATGCTTGATGATGATGTTGGCTGATTAGTAATTCCTCAAAGTCTTCTGCTGCAAGGGGTCTATCTAACAGATAACCTTGCCCAAAATCGCAACCCGCAGTAGATAATAATTGTCGTTGCTGTTCAGTTTCAATACCTTCAGCAATGACTTTAATATTAAGTTTGTTAGCCATAACAATTATTGCTTCACATAAAGCCAAATCATTACTATCAGCTGACATGTTTTGAACAAAACTTTTATCAATTTTTAAGTAGTCTAGTGAGAAGTTTTTTAAGTATGAAAATGAAGAGTAGCCAGTTCCAAAATCATCAATTGATATAGCAACACCTTGCAGACGAATTTTATCAAGTACTGTAACCACTTCTGCTTGGTTTTCCATCAGTAAATTTTCTGTTATTTCAATGCCAATTGCTTGTGGGGGTAAACCCTTTTCAGCTAGACTATCAATCCAATTGATAATTTGTTTACATTGATTTTTGTATTGGATTGGCGATGTATTAATACTTACTCTTAAATTAGAACAGTAATTTTGTCGCCAAAGTTTCACTTGCTGCATAGCTTCGTTAAATATCCAGTCACTAATTTCTATAATTAGCCCAGTTTCTTCAGCAAGTGGTATAAAATCTAGTGGTGAAATTAATCCTTTTTTAGGGTGTTGCCAGCGAATTAGTACTTCTGCCTTCGTAACAGTTTCATTTGATAAGTTAACAATTGGTTGATATACAAGGTGAAATTGCTGTTTTGTAAGGGCAACGCGCAAATCTTCAATCATTTCTATGCGTTTAAGAAAGTCATTACGCATATTTTCAGTGAAGTAATGCATGCTATTACGCCCTTGGGCTTTTGCACCATACATAGCTTGATCTGAATTTCTTAATATTGCATCTATTTCTTTCGCATCATCAGGATATATTGCAATACCAATACTGGCGGTGCAGTAAATTGTTTTTTGTTCAAACTCATATGGCTGAGCTAATGCGTTCAAAAGCTTTTGACCTACATTTTCAATATCCGTGGCAGACTGAGTTCCGACTAAAATAACAATAAATTCGTCACCGCCTAAACGGGCAACAATATCATTTTTCCGAACACTATTTTTAATACGCTTAGAACATTCAACTAATAAGGCATCGCCTGTAGCATGCCCTAGAGAATCGTTTACATCTTTAAAGTTATCAAGGTCTAACATGGCAACAACCAATTGTTTTTTATCGCGCTGGGCATTTTTTATTGCGCTAGTTAGGTGTTCTTGTAATAAATTTCGATTAGGTAAGTTGGTTAAGCTGTCATAGTTAGCTTGTTGCCAAATAAGTTTGTCGGCTTGCTCTCGCTCTAGAGCTATTCGCGCAAGATTAGCGAATTGCTCTATAAGAGTAAAATCAATAGTTTTAGGTGTTGATTTTTCACTATGGTAAATGGCGAAGGTTCCTAGAATATTCCCTTGATTATCAATAATAGGCTCAGACCAACATGATGCTAGGTTTGCTCTTTTAGCTAATTCAGTCCAAGGGGTCCAAAAGGGATGGCTACTAATATCCGAAACAATAACCCTTTTCCCTGTATAAGCAGCCGTACCACACGAGCCAACGCCATGGCCTATTTCAACACCATCGATAGCTTCATTATAAAAATCTGGAAAGCTTGGTGCAGCGCCTATTATTAAATGCTTTTTGCTGTCGTCAAGTAACAATATGCTGCACATTGCACCGTGATATTCCTTTTCTACGCTGACTAAAATAGCGGGCAAAATATCTGATAACTTTGCTGAGCTGGCGATTAATTCCAAAATATTATTTCGTAAGCGACTTACTTTTTCATTGTTGAATAGCTGTTGGTTTCTAGTCTTCATAAATAATGAAAAAGCGAGAGAAAACACATTAGTTAAAATGAGTGAGGCAATAATACGAAGTAGTTCAAAATCATTAAATTGCGTATAGGTTAAAAAACAAGTGATAAAAATAAGCAGGGCATTCAGTATACTGGCACTGATTGTTGGTAACAGATAAAAGCCAGCAATGATTATAGGGAAAACCCAATAAATTAATACTGCTCCTTTGGCATAAATGGCGCCGATCATCGTAATTTGAATAAATATGGCTAAAAGGCCACTAAAAAATTGAGTTTTTTTGGTAAACCAAACGCCAGAAAAAATTATCGTTATGCCAAGTATTGCAACAAGATCAATGATGATTTGCACTTTATCTTGAGCTTTTACACTCAAAACAAGAAATGGGAATAAACCTAATAGGGCAAAAGCGGTGACGGTGAGTAATATCTTATCTTCACTTGAACGTCTCATCATACCAAAAGAACCCTATAAATTAAGTCATACAGAGTGTAACTTTATCGCTAAGCGTCGCGAGTATCAATTATATCGTAGATAAAAATTGATCTGTCTCATTGCAGGGAATTGTTATATAAAAAAACGACTTAACGCTTTTATCTATAGCCAGTTTTTGATGGGGAAAACATATTAAATAATAGCTTTGTATTTATATGGTGGCCAATTTTGGAATTAACCACCTCGAACTTATTGCTACAGCCTATTTAAGCTAATTTTTGTAAATAACCGTTATAGCGTTTGCGACTTAAGTAACTAACAATTTCTTGCTTATATTGGCAAATGTTGAGTTCAGGGTACTCAGTGTACAAAACATTTTCTAGCGCACTTTTCTCTAAAAAAAGTAAATAAGCTAGTGGCAAATATTTTGGATTGAAATTATTTTGGTATACGGTTGCTCTAACTTCTGATGAGCTATAATGCGTTTTTTTTCCGTAACGCTTTTCAAGCGCAGGAAGCAGTTTCGCTCCGTATTTTTTAATCGAATAATATTTAAACATATGCTAATCCTTAGCGTTATATTACGTCCAAGTGAGGGCGCACATTATAATCGTGAGCTTTTAACGCGTCAACAGAAAATTGATAAAAGTCACGCCATCATTGGGCTGCAAGGAAAGCTCATACATTTTTCTAGGCTCATGTCTTACAACTTTTTCTGACGTTAGCGACAAGCTCGATATTTTTTAACGAAGTTTATTGCATGTTTCATGCATTTTAAAATTAAGCGAATATAAAATATGCTATTAAAAATTAGCAAAGTGCTATTACGCATGTTCTTTAAGTACGTAATAGCAATTTATGCAAAGATATATTTGTTGAAATTAAAGAATGATTTAGTCTTTGTTGTGCCTTGCTTGTAAAACGGCCATCACTTCGCTTAAGTCGATGTTTTGATCTTGTAGTAACACCAAAGTGTGATAAAACAAGTCAGCACATTCGCCTAGTAAGTCTTCTTTGGTTTCAGCAACTGCAGCTAGTGCAACTTCAACACCTTCTTCGCCAACTTTTTGCGCAATTTTTGTGGTGCCTCGTGAAAACAAGTGTGCGGTATAGCTGTCTTCAGGTGCATCACTTTTACGGCTTGCAATAACTTGTTCTAATTCGCTAAGAAAGTTTTGCTGGCTAAGTTTTTGTTCTGGAAAACATGACTCTGTGCCTAAGTGGCAAGTTGGCCCTTGTGGACGACAAGCAATAAGCAAGCTGTCTTGGTCGCAATCAGTGATCACTTGGCTGACTTTTAAATAATTGCCGCTGGTTTCACCTTTGCACCATAGTGTTTGTTTCGCTCGACTATAGAATGTCGCTAAACCTGTATTTAAGGTTTGCGCCAACGCCTCAGTATTCATGTAACCTTGCATTAATATCGCGCCGGTATCTTGGTGCTGAATAATCGCAGGGATCATGCCTGACATTTTGTCCCATGCCAATTGGCTAATATTATCTTTTGTTATTAGCATAATCTTATCTCAACTTTTTCATTTTTAAGGGTTTGCTTTAATTCGCTCATGGCAATGATGCCTTTATGGAAAACACTCGCAGCTAAAGCGCCATCAACATCAGCTTGCTGAAAAACATCAACAAAGTGTGATATTTCACCTGCGCCGCCTGAAGCGATTAGTGGCACATTGCACTTTTCACGTACTTGGCTAAGCTGTTCAATGTCGTAACCTTGGCGAACACCGTCTTGATTCATACAATTAAGTACTATTTCTCCAGCACCTAATTTTTGCACTTCTTGTATCCAATCTAAGGTGCGCCACTTGGTTTTTTGTGTCCGGGTTTCATCGCCGGTAAATTGATAAACTTGGTACTCTCCTTGGCCGTTGTTGGCGTTTTGATTAAAGTAACTGTCAATGCCAACCACAATACATTGCTGACCAAATACATCGGCTAATCTTGATATTAATTCAGGATCGCGCAGCGCAGGGGAGTTAATCGATATTTTATCGGCGCCCATCATTAAAATTTGTCGAGCATCTTCTTCTGACTTAATGCCGCCGGCAACACAAAAGGGAATGTCGATGACTTGTGCAATACGACTGACCCAGCTTTTATCAACCACGCGATTGTCTGAGCTGGCAGTAATATCATAAAAAACTAATTCATCAGCACCAGCTTGCGCGTATTTTTGCGCTAGCGGAACTATGTCGCCAATAATTTCATGATTACGGAATTGAACACCTTTAACGACTTTTCCATCCCTAACATCTAGACAAGGAATTATGCGTTTGGCCAACATGCGATTGCCTCCTCAAGAGTAAATTTACCTTCTAACAATGACCGGCCTAATATTACGCCATCAACACCGGTTGGGATCAGTGCAGTAATATCTGCTAA
>OJDH01000067.1_pt1 | contig 86753 bp, 80 predicted proteins | sample 1592761 | NCBI WGS metagenome assembly OJDH01 (sample SAMN05416855, study PRJEB24817) | seawater metagenome | isolation source: Sea water | place: Canada:Atlantic | collected 2013-11 | reverse complement strand
ACGATGGCACAAAACTACCGCCCATCCCTGGAGTGTGTCAACAGGTTTTTACACACACCCTTCCTGCAACCTTGCCGCAAGCCTTACCACCCGGCGCATACAGACTATAGAAAACATTTTGGCGGGCCTCCCTTAGCCGGTTCTCATACGTCGCACGGCCAACACCCAGCCGCTCTGCCCGCTGATACTGCAGCAGATCGGTGTAGAAGTATTCCATCCGCACCACCGCCTGCAGCTTCTCAGCCAGCCCCCGCACCGCTCGATCGGTATCGTAAATATCATCGGGCATACCGCTCACATCACCACCGCTGCCGCCTTCGCCACAGCCCGTGATCGCCCCGGTCATGCTGCTGATGAACGCCGTGTCACCCCGCTCTGCCCGATCAGTCCACTCTGCCCACTTGGCCAGCCGACGGTTCGCAGCCAGCACCATACGCCGCTGGCGCGCTGCAGCGGTTTTCTTCTCCTGCAGGGCTGTTGCAGCTTGCACCGCCTCCAACTGCTGGATCTGATTCGCAACACTCATATCCTGAATACCCATCACTGCTGTGCCCCCTGCTGCTGCGCCAGACGGCCTACGCCGCGCCGAACCTGATAACCAATCGAATTGATAAACCGGTGCTCCCACTGGCCCTGTGAAGCCTCGACTCCCTCAGCCATCCAGTACCGCACGAATTCAACCCTGATTAACTCTTTTTGCTCGGTGCCCAAGGCATCCCAACACACCCCGGCCAGCGCACAGGCCTCTGCGAACCGATCGCCATCAAACGGCGACCAATGCCAAGTCATCTGAAATTTTCGATCCTGTGGCGCAGAGAGAGAGTTCTTTTGATCTATCTCCGATACTCGGAGATGTGGCGGCTTTGCCTGATTCAGGCTGTCGCCTAGTCGTGTCAGACTTTCATCCAGATCACCACCGGCGCCAGACACTGCAAGGGTTGTAGAGTTATCCACACCTGCTGGTTTAGTGTCCGTTTCACGTGTCGGTTTAATGATCACTTTATCGGACGCGGACGAATCCAACCGGGCCAGATTACAGCGCATAATCAGCTGCAGGCCTTCACTCTCCATCGTGATCAGCCCCAGCTTCACCAGGTGCGCACCCGCCCGCCGCATCTGACTCTTCGTCGGCAACACCTCTTTGATACCCGGCGCAGGCTCAACACGCACCGTACGCGCCAGGCCATCCCAGCTAATCCGTGACGACTTACCACAGAGCCCAGTTTTAAAACTCATGTACGGCCTGATACCAAATACATACAGATCACGCACCAACAGTGGCGCACCACTCAGCGCATCCATCTCTTCAAGAGACAGATAGATTCCCGTAGCCATAACGACTCCTGTCGCACCACACCCTGTGTGGCGCTATACTCCGTTTGTTTTCGGCTATCCGATCGCCGCCAAGCAATCACGGATAGCCGACTTCACTGCCCCTGATGCTTCAGCAAAGGGGGCTTCAAAATTATTTTTCACATGGAACCTAGTGATGAATAGAGAAGACCATCAACCCTCCTACGCACATTCAAAGAGTTCTCCAGGCAAGGACATCGACAACCAGCTGCGCCAAGCTGAAGCGCGCTTATTCGAAACAGAAGCCGCCCATAAATACCTTCTCAGTCGCTTCGGCGACACCATCGCCAAACGCGAGGGATACACAAACTCAAACCTGACCGGATTGACCGCCGTACATTTCTACATATGCCACAAATTCCACTGGCGCCCTGCTGTTGTTCAGAGCATGTCTGCCGATGAGTTGAAATTTCTTCTGCAAGAAGAGATGAATGATTGGCACGCGCCAAAAGGTACCGACGCTGTTCTGCGTGGCAAGTAGCGCGAGCCTTAATACGCAACAGGTCAGCCGTAGCCCGAAGCTCAGCTGACCTGACCTGATCAACTTCCATCACGCTACCTCCCGCACTGTCCGCTTAGCCCCAACACCAATATCACGCCCCCGCGCCAGCCAGCTCGAAACCTTACTTAGCGTATGCACCGGATCGGGCCGATCACCGAGGTCATTCCACACATCAACATCACACTGCGAACGGCCAACACTCACACGATCATCAGCGTTGTGAGAATCCACATACACCACCACCCCGCCCCGATCCTGCAGCCACTTAGCCTCACAGGGCCGCAATACATCATCAAAAATGATCGCCCGTGCCGGCAACTCACCTGCCCGCAGTGAAACTTCAGCCACCAATGCCAGATCAAGTGCCAGCTGTGCCCGTTTCACCAGTAAATCATCACCAAACTTCCCCAACACCGCCGCCCGAAACCGGCGCAACACCTCACGGCCCGACAGGCCACACGGAGTTACCGGAGCCAGTGACATGGCAGGATCAACCAGGCACACTGGTGTAAGGTACGCCACAACCGCCATCCGCCAACCTTCACCAAACTCAGCAGCCAGCAATGCCCGCAGCTGTTTCACCAGCTCATACGCCGAACGCCCGCCCCATTCTGGCATCGGGTTACACATACTCACAGAATCACCTAGCACCGACCCCAGCCCAAACAGCGCCTCAGCCCCTAACACCACATCACCCCGCGCCGCCAGCAGCGCCCGGATCAGCGGCATCTGAAACGAACGCCGGTAACCGCCCGCCAGATCTTCCATCACAGCCGACACCACACCATCCGTAGCAACAGCGTCACTTCCCGTAAAGCCTAAAAGCTTCATTATTCAATACCTTGTATTATGTAATATCCATCAACGATTCAAGGACCGAATCAATGACCCTCAATCCCATACCCAATAAAAATAAAGGCAGTGTTCAAGCCTTCTGCCACTCAATTGCCCCCGGCCAAAAACCCATTTACGTTTTGCACAGTCCAATACCGGGCGCACCACTGAAAGCATGTTTCACCATAGTTCAGCAGCAGGTCCTGACCCATGGAGGCAGGCAGATAACCGGTTGGAAGATGGTCGAATTTACAAACGTCAGGCTTGAGGCAGAGTTTCACGTTGTATGGGAAAGCCCAGATGGTGACTTGATTGACATCACCCCCCAAGAGCACAACTTTTCGCGAACGCTGTTCCTTCCCGATCCCAGCCGCAACAACGGAGGCACCTGGGTTACCCCTATCCTCAAGGCCGTCACGCACAGGACTGGCACCCAGCGCCTGATTGACACGCTGGAAGAGGAAATCCAAAACCTGCAACAACTCGAAGTACCTTAGTGACAATCAACTATCTCCAAAGCAGGCAAGAACAGCTCAGCATCACGCTTTGAGCCCAAGATGGGGTTAACAATGCACTGCACCATATAACCTCCCTGTAAACTCAAAAGCCCAACAAACCACCGGCAAAGGAAACCGCCATGTACAACTACGACACCGAACGGATGCGCCAAGTCGCCCGCGAAATTACCGAACTACTCGATGCCAACCGAACATCGGGACCGAATCCAACAGTTCTAAATCAGCTGGAAGAATACGCCTCCGAATTTCAGGGCCAGGGCACAGTAGCCAGTGAGAAAACGCAAAAAGTTCTAGGGTTCGCCAATGAGTTCTACAGCGACAACACCCAAGAACAACACACCGAAGGTGCAAACTTCTACATCCCCAGAATGCTTGCCTGCGCTGATGCCATACACACCAGCTCGCTACGCTACGACGCCAACCAGGCCAAGCGCGAAGCCACTGATCAGCAGTAAAAGACCGAACGCGCTTTAAGCTTAAGGTCAATCTGCATCAACACTGCAGCAAACTCATCAAGGCACCGATACACCTCTGTCTCGGTGCCACCGTCATGGCTACGCAACTCACTCGCCGCATGTTCACAACCCGCCCAGGCCAAGCTGATACCCTCAGCAATCCGCTCACCCCTCATCGGATCAACAGACATATGTAGCTTCACCCGCTGCTGGAACAGCTCATTAACGCCCGGTAACTCTGGCGAAATACCCTCAGCCGCCCGCATCATTCGTAACGCATGCATACGCAAATCTGCCGCTTCAGCTTTCGCCAACTCTTCGCTAGAAACGCCTTTCTGATCATCAACACTCATTTCACAAATCCCTCTGCTGTTTTCAATAACACCGCCAGCGTCTGCTGAACCTCATACGCTCGCTGCTTAATCCGGGCCATCTCGTCGGCATCCACCTTGCCATCGGCCAGTGCTTTCACCAGCTCCTGCAGGGCACCATTACTGCGATCAATCATTGCCGAACCGCAAGCCAGTACATCCAGATCAGCCGGATCGGCCGGTACTTCATCCGCCCAGTGCCATACTGCATCCACCTGATGGCAGATCGCCGTCAGAATGCGCGGGTCACGGGTGATCTCCAGCACCACTTCGATCTCGTGCTGATTGGGTAACTGATCAGTTTGAGTTAGCGAAAACTTATTTCGCTTTGAGCCGGGCGATTTCCAGCCCGCCACCGCGCAGATGGCAGGCAGCTTGCCGGGGTAATCGTTAACGGCGTGGTAAAGCGCCTGAGTTAGCGACAGCACGCCGCCGTGATCGGGATGTTTCTTTCCGCGTCCCATCTGTTCCTCCCTGTTACTTGTGGGCGTTTCGCACTTTCGTGCACCGGCTGCGCTGCTTACTATCAAACCAGGCTGAGCTGAATATCAGGCACTGGCAATGGATAGATATCAGGACGCAACTCATGACGAGTCACCTTACCGCTGGTAGCAGCTTCAATCTGAAGTACCCGCTTTGGCGGCACTGATCCACTGTTCTTCCACTGCTGTACAGCCTGGGGCTGAACACCACAGCGGCGGGCCAGTTCTGACTGGCTTCCGACTTCCTTAATCGCATTTTTAATTGCACTCATCGCAAGCACTCGTTTTGCTTGATTTCAAACTCAAGTAAATCTTTACATACATCCACCCCAATTAGCAATATTTTCTTTAGATGAACCCCACAAGCAGACCTTGTAAAATCGACACTATGAATGAATCTATCGGTGAACGGATCAAAGCCCGCAGAGAATCTGAGCAGCTCAGCCAGCAAGACATCGCAACGCGAGTCGATGTAACGCCGCAGTCTGTTCAGCAGTGGGAAGCAGGGAAAACAGCGCCACGCGGTAAGCGCCTGGACGGTTTAGCCCACGTACTGGGATGTTCAAAGGAGTGGTTACTCTTTGGTTCTGGCGATCTGCCGAATGAACCAGCAACCCGGTTTACCAAAGTGCCAGTGCTAGACGTTGAGCTAGCCGCAGGAGTAGGCGCACATATCGACATGGAAGAAGTAACAGATTGGGTTCCAATCTCTCAGGATTGGATCTTTGAAAACCAACTGCCGGAATCTAGCCTGGTCGTTGTGAAAGTATCTGGCGATTCAATGCTACCCCGCCTGCAGAATGGCGACATGCTACTAGTAAACACTGCAGATACTCAGCCTGTGTCAGGAAAGATCTACGCGATTGCTAACGGCAGCGAGCTGCGAGTGAAGCGCCTGATCAAACAGATGAGCGGCAGCTGGATTATCAGCTCAGACAACAAGCTCGATCCGGCTTACCCGGACGAAGTAATTCCACCACACAGTTTTACCCAACTACGTATCATTGGCCGTGCAGTAAAAGTGCTGATGGGCGATTTGTAATTAAGAGCGCAGGGTAGTTATTGTCAAATTACTCTGCTAGCAGTGCTCATTCCGGCTTTATTATGGGAATGAATATGACACAACACTTACAATACCTTTCTGTTTTAAAGTGGAGCAGCAGCCAGTACTCCGCACTTAAAAACTGCTCTAATCATACATTAGAGCTAATCTACCCCCTTCTAGAAATACCTGTCATTAGCTATCAATTCAAAACTGAAACACCAGCTTGCTCGGTAGACGACCACATTAGAAATTTTGGGAAAAATCTATCTGAATTCTGGCGAATTAACAGGCCGGTTTTCCTAGATACCAGACATCTAGAAAGTTCTATCCTGGATGATAACTCTGAAGCTATTACCCGGTGCTTTCAGTTAGCAGAAGCCCATGGAAAACAAGTTATACCGGTAACATCGCCAGGCCGTAGTAACTCGTACCAGAAGGCTGTGCGCTCAATTGTTAAGCATGGCCTGTGCCTTAGGCTCTCACCAGAGCAAATTATAAAAAACCCAGATATAGTCACACAGATGTGTAGCTACTTCCAAGTCCAATCTGACAAGGTTCATCTAGTCATAGATTATGGTGATATTTCTAAGAGAAGTATCAACAAGTCCTATGAAAAAATATTGCAGTCTATGCAATTAATACCAGAAATAAGCCGCTGGAAAACCTTTAGTTTGTGTGGAAGCTCCTATCCCGCAACGATGAGCCAAGTCAAGAAGTTAGTTGTTGATAAAAAAGAGAGGTTAGAATGGGATATTTGGAAAAAAATAATAACCGAAGGTATAGAAAGAAAACCCATGTTTGGAGATTACAACTTATCCTCTGCAGCAATAAACAAGCCTTTCCGGCCCGGCCTTATGACTGTCAGCGTTACGGTTAAGTATTCAAACAATAGTAACTGGGTTTTTGTAAAGGGCTTGCCTATAAAAGAAAAAGATTGGAGCCAGACAAAAGAGCTATGCCAAAATCTGATAGCACATGAAGAGTATATGGACAAAAAAACAAGTTGGGGAAGTCTTCAAGTCTGGAGAAGAGCCCACGGAGAGATAACCCGAGGTGCTGCTGTAGACTGGAGATCATTCGGCGTAAACCATCATCTCACTATTGTTGCGAGCCAGCTCTCCAATCTGTACGAGATTTAAGTGTTTCACGCACCATAGAACGTAGCTGATCAAGCTCCACATTGGCAGCCAACAACTCCCACAGGTGCTTTCGAGGTTTAGACTTAAAGCCTCGAAAGCCTCCTAACTGATCGAGAATATCTATCACTTCGTCTTTCCAAAGCAACTGAGCAAGTCGATAAGGATCTACCGCTGGGTTCTTACGATCACGACGTTCCGTGGTAATACGTATTCCACCACGCTCACCTTCAACCGCTTTCTTTACACCCCACCAGTCTGGTACCAGCTCTATAGCTTCAACTAAGTGATTATCAGCAACCACCAACGTAACGTGGTCGAAAACACTAGAGTACTGCTCTGCCTGCTTTTCAAGACGATCTAAGTTGTCTTTCGCGCTCTTGAGCTCAAAGCCATGCAGCTTTCCATTAACGACTGCAATATCAATCCGGCCACTACCAGTCCACACACCTAGCTCATCAAGAACCAATGTATCAGCTTCGGTATGGTGCTTTTTCAACACCTTCCGGTGCGTAGCTTCACGGAGATCATTATCTCGCATCGTCAATACACTGCAGCGGTCTGCAGCCCCCTGAAATTTCAGCACGCATGATATGAAAAAAAAGCCTTTAAGGCACTTCTACTTGTGGCCAGCACTGAGGCTCGACCCGTCGTCACCATAGAACAAAGATAAACTATTGCAAAAACGCGACAGAAAATCAATTTAATCTTAACAACAACAATGTTTTAACTTGACAAACAATCAAGCCCACCTATATCTTTCGTGTAAAGTTTATCTTTACTTAAACCCAAGGATCACCATACATGACATGGCCAACCACCCTCACCCACACAACAGGCAGCGCCCTTTCCCGGCGCTATCGCTTCAATGGCCAGCAGATCAAAGGCCAGATCGACTACGTACGCCAGGAAGCACCATGAAAGACTCAGCAGAAGAGATACAGGTAAGCCTAAAAACAATACGCACTGTTGCAGAGAGCGTTGGAGTAAGTGAAGCGCAGCTAAATCAGGCCATCAGAAGACTAGCGGAGGACAAACAACAGAGCACAGCGCTGTTCCAGCAACTGTGCTCTGTTCGGGACTCAGTTAAGCAGTTACAGGCTCAATTACAGCCAACCATTTTCTTCAAGGTAATGACGCCGGTTGTCAGTACTGAAGCCAATCTGGCACCGAACGAGCGGGGTTAGTTCACCGCCTTCAAGCAGATAGGTAACTTCAAAAACCAGCATCTCTTCACCATTTTTAACCGTGCCTACATCCTGGTGAAGCACAACGGTTTCACCAACACGCGGCACATGCTGGCCAACAAACTCCAGCAAGGTGATTGGCGTGAAGTTACCTGAACAGAGTTCGAGAATCATTTTTTTCTCCATAGCAAATGTACGACAACAGATGCCTTGCCCCGACTAACCCAATACCGGAACTGCAACTTCCCTGTTGAAAACGAAAACACAGCATAACGGTCAGGCACCTTAGCCACCATCCACAACCTATAGGGATATCACCATGACATGGACAACCACCCTCACCCACACAACAGGCAGCGCCCTTTCTCGGCGCTATCGCTTCAACGGCAAGCAGATCAAAGGCCATATCGACTACGCACGTAAAGGCCTGTTGCAACGCTTTAGTGCCCGCTGGAGAAATCCAAAAACAGGCCAAACAGGTGAGAAGAACTCTTTCCCTTGCCTGGCTTCCGCTCAGTTCTGGGTTGAAGAACAAGAACTTCACCAACGCCCCCGCGCTGCATAACACAGCCCGCCGGAAAGGAGACCAGTCCGATGCCATCAAGCCTCGCCACCGCCTACACAGCCGAAGCCCACAGCAAGCCCGGCCTGAAGATGAAAGAGGCCGCCCAGAAATGCGGCTTCCGCTCAGACCGCGCCTTGTACAAATTTCTGCGTGAACACGCCGGGTTTCAAGGCACTACGCCACCACGTCAACTAGTTCAGCAAGGCCTTTTTTATGTTCGCCGTGGCCAGTACTACCGTGGCCCGGTGCCTCATGAAACAGCGGTCACCATGGCCACAACAACGGGCCTCAGCTACATCGCAGAATTGAAAAGCGAACAGGAGATTCAAGGATGAACCAGCAGCATACAGAACGTGAAATCCGCGCTCGCCAGCACCGGCTGAAAGTGATCCAAACGGATATAGCTGAGCTGAACCACCCACATCACGAAACCCACCTTCTAACCCTGTGCGCGGAGATCGGCCAGATCGAGTTCACCGCCACCAAAGGCCAAACCGCCCGGCAGAGAGCCCGGGCACGGGGCCAGCTGAAAGAGGCACGCAGTAAATACAACCGCATGCTGAACCTGAATTCAGACCGGCTGACAGCAAATCAGCAAAAGCTGGCCGACGAGATCACCCTACTGGAAAGCCAGCTGGTGAAGCACTAATGCCACCAGAAGACGACAGTTGGAAGCGATACAGCGGCATCATCATGATGCGCGCCTGTATCAGCTGCCAGCACTATGAACAGATCGGCTGGGACAACGACAAACACTGCCTGTACCAGGACTGGCGGAAGAAGCCAAAACAAAACGGCCGCGTCCAGTACGGCAACTGCCTGCGCAATGGCAACGAGGTGTTTTGCACTGAAATTTGCCCGCAGTATCTGCAGGAACCCGGCATTGAAACCGTTGAAAAACCCAACCGCCCTGCGGCCCGGCAACAGTGCCAGCCGCAGCTAGTCTGAGGAAATGTTGATGAAAACTCAGAAGAACCCAGATCAGGTACTTAAGTATGGCCAAACTACTTGATGCAGATACCTTTCGCCGCCGCTATTTTGAGCGCGATGCACCCAGTGATGACGACCTGCGTAGTGAGATAGAAGCCGGACGGCTGCGTGGCAGCGTTGTTTGTAATCAGGTGTATGTTGCCGATGATGCACTTTTTAATAAAGAGCCTTGGCAACCAGCACAGCGGAAGCATAACCCTCTATTGGCGGCGCACTAATGGCAAAGCAGCGTTTCTTTGAAGGTATCCCGCTGGTTAGTAATCTGTACGCGGACAGTCGTAAGCGCCCGGGCTGTTGGCGCTATCGGTGGCAGGACGGCAGTACTCAGAGTTTCAAGGCTAAGACCGTACAGGAGGCGAATGCGTTTGCCATTGAAGCTAACCAGGTTCGAGAGCAGCGCCCTCAAGAGGAAGCGCCAGAGAATGCGCTACCGTATTGGGCCGAGAAGTACATCGCCCACCGCGAGTCTATCGACCCTAAGCTTACGGTAAAGTCTTCCTGGAGGGGCCGCAACCGCGCAGCGATCCGGCAGTTCGCCAAGCAGTTTGCTGGCACTCCTGTGTTTCAGCTATCACTGAAGCATATCCGCCCCTGGTGGGACTCGCTGACAGGCAATGCCCAGCGAAACAAGAAACCGGAGTTGAACCGGTTCTGTAATCATCTGATCGCTGAAGAGGTAACAACTAACCTCCAACCTCATCCGTTTAATATTCTGATGATGCGTAGTGCTGAACCTAAAACGCGCGTGCGCATGTCATTGGATGACTATTGGACGATCTATCAGGCGGCCCCTGCAGCGGGCCTGAAATATATCCAGGATGCAATGGCTCTGGCCTTGCTGACGTTTATGCGTCGAGGTGATCTCTGCGCACTGAAGTTCGATGAACACACGACTCCCGACAGCCTGTTCAAGCTGATCAGTAAGGCTAATGCCCAAGGTAAACCGAAGCGGCTGACGTGGAAGTTTGAACACTGGCCGGAACTGCACCGGGTTATCGCCCGCTGCAGTGGGCGTGCATCGGCCAATCACAATTGCCCATTTTTACTGTCTCGCCCTGTCGATCGACGCATCATGGGGGATGTGAAAGCACATTTTAACCAGGTTTTGCCTAACCAGCTTTCAAATGACTTTGCCACTGTCCGTGATAGCACTGGCCTTTATGTCGGGCTGGATGCTTCGGTACGTCCGGGATTACATGAGATCAGAGCATTGGGCTCGCACTTGTACAGTTCGGCTCCGAACCAGACGGCAGTGATGCAAGCGATGGCACATAGCGAAATCGAGATGACAAGGCATTATCAATCTGGGCATAGAGTTGAAGATATAGAAATTGGTATTGAAGAGCTGTCGCAGGAACTGCTTGGCGGGGAATTCTGAGGGGATTGTCTACAATCTGTCTTTGTCCCAGTTTTGTCCCGACTTTGTCCGGTTGGTACTTACTAACCGGGAAAGCTTGGAAAACTGGTAGGACCAGGCGGATTCGAACCGCCGACCTCTACCATGTCAAGGTAGCGCTCTAACCAACTGAGCTATGGTCCTGAAGATGGAGCTTATTATAGGGATTACATTGTCAGGTGCAAGCCCTTTTTGTAAAGAATATGCTTTTGTTTCAACTGGTTAACGAATAACCACCGAGCCCGTTATGCGGGCTCGGCCAGAGTGGCTTCCAGTACTGGCAGTTTCGGAATGAAGCTGCTGTTGAAGCTGTCCGGGCTGATCGGCCGGCTGAGCAGGTAGCCTTGCAGGTAATCAACGCCAGCATCTTTGAGGAACCGCTTCTGGGCGTCGTTCTCCACGCCTTCGGCAACCACCCGCAGGCCCAGTGCTTTGGCCATGGCGATGGTGGCAACGATCAATTTCTGATCACCGGGGTCAGTTTCCAGGTCACGGACAAATTCGCGGTCGATCTTGAGGGTGTCGAACGGGAAGCGTTTAAGGTAGCTCAACGACGAGTAACCGGTGCCGAAGTCATCCATTGCGATACCGATGCCCAGATCAGCAATGCCCTGGATTGCCCGTAAGGTAGCCTCGTCTTCTTTTATCAGCACCCCCTCGGTCAGTTCGAATACCAGTGTACTGGCAGGCAGTTTGATGCGTGCCAGCAGCTCGGCAACAAAGGCGATCAGCTGCGGGTCTCGGAACTGACGCGGCGACAGGTTTACGCTGATATAAAACGGCTGTAAACCCTGGTCCAGCCAGGCTTTTGCCTGCAGGCAGGCCTGCTCCATTACCCAGCAACCGATCTCTTCGATCATGCCGGTCTCTTCAGCCACCGGAATAAAGCGGTCAGGCCCGACAAAGCCCAGTTCAGGGCTGCGCCAGCGCAGCAATGCTTCGGCGGCAACAACCTGTTCATCACCGGCAAAGAAAACCGGCTGGTACTCAACGTACAGCTCATTACGGGACAAGGCATGGCGCAGGTTCTGCTCCAGGGTGATGCGCTCGGACACCTGAGCATTCATCCCGGCGTTAAAGAAGTTCCAGGTATTGCGACCATCATCCTTGGAGGAATACATGGCCGTGTCGGCCTGGCGCAGCAGCTCGCTGCCGGTGCTGGCATCTTCCGGGTAACGGGCGATGCCGACACTACCGGAGATATAAAAGGTTCCGCCATCCAGGGCAAACGGCAGCCGCAGTGTATCCAGAACCTTGTCCGCCAGCGCCTGTACCCGGCTGTCCGGTTTATTGTGCAGCAAGATCAGGAACTCATCACCACCGTAGCGGGCCAGCACTTCATCCTGTTCGATCAGCTGGCGCATACGGGAGGCAACCATCACCAATAACCGGTCACCCGCCGCATGGCCCATGGAGTCGTTGATCTTTTTGAAGTCATCCAGATCGATAAACATCAGGTGTAAGGGGTTGTTCAGGCAGTCTGCCTGGCGGATGCCATTATCCAGCTGCTGGAGCAGGTTATGCCGGTTAGGTAAGCGGGTGAGGCCGTCGTACAACGCCTGAAAACGTACATGGGCTTCCTGTTCTTTACGGCTGGAGATATCCCGCATACAGGCCACCCGGACCTCCTGCCCCGCCAGCACCGTATGTTTTGCAGTAATTTCCAGCGGGAAAGTAACACCGCCATTGCGCCGCCCTTCTACCTCGTAGGCGGCATCATTATCCCGCTGTTCTTGCTGACGGGCGAACTCCCGACTGTCGTTGACCAGCAGCTGCCAGATATCGAGCGTCATCAGTTCATGGCGCTCATAGCCAAATAGCTGTTCGGCGGCACCGTTGGCATCCATCAGCACACCGTCATGGTGGATAATAATCGCTTCGCTGGACAGTTCGGTAAGACGACGTAACCGGCTTTCCGACTCACGCAAGGCCCGTTCAGCACTATGGCGGGAGTTACGGTCCCGGATACCCACCCAGTACAGCAGGGCAACAACGGCTAGCATCACCAGCGACATGATCGAGAAAATATAAGCGATCCAGCTGTCAGCCTCACTCATCTGACCGGGGCGCTCACGTAACAGATACTGGGCCTGCCAGCCCGGCAACGACTCAACATCGGCCTTACCAGACATGAACTGTGCATCAGCGGCAAAGATCCGACCGCTGGCGATATCATGCTGTATATTCAGCGCGCCCTGCAGATCATCACCAAACTGACGGGTGCTTTTAAGGTGGCCATAGGCTTCAGGCGCGAGCGGTTGAAAGGTTTTTAGCAACCAGGGGGCATGGTTGGTCGCAAAGATAATCCCGTCCGGTGCCATTAACATCGCCCGGCCTTCAAAGCGACTGAAGCTCATCCCCAGAAAACGCGGTGGCAGCTTGATAACGGTAACGCCAGCGGAGCGCCCCTGTGCATCGAACACCTTATGAGCAAAGTAGACACCACGCTTACCTGTCGAGACCCCCTTGGCCAGGTAAACCGCACTGCCGTTCTCCATCGCTTCGGTGTAGTAGGGCCTGAAGGCGAAGTTTTTACCCACAAAGTCAGCACTGACATCTGGCCCATTGGCGGCGATCACCTCCCCCCGGGTATCCAGCATATAGCAGAGCCGACCATCAATAGACTCACACATAATCTGCAGTAATACTGACATCGCATTAACATCAGCCGTATTACTGTTACTGCTGAAATTGCGGACGCGGGGTAAACGGGAAAATGCCGACACGGTGCGCTGATGATATTGCACTGCCACATCGAGCTCGCCGCCGATGATCTGTGCCGCCTGGGTCACTCTGGTGCGCAGTTCGCGCTCTGCAACCTCGGCTGAATACTGAAAATAGAACAGCGCACTGCCGCCAGCCGTGAGGCAAGTCAGCAGTGCCAGAAAAAGTAAGACGATGCGAGATTTCATACTGCGCGGATATCCCTATTCACATACGTGGCAACCAGTTACCGGCCCTTTTGTTATTCCACCAGCGCGTGCTGTTTGAACTGCTGTAGCTTGTCTCGCAACTGAGCGGCCTGCTCAAACTGCAGATTCCTGGCCGCTTCATACATCTGATCTTCCATCCGGGTGATCTCTTTTGCCAGCGCTGCCGGTGACATCGCTTGCGGATCGTGAGCGTATTCGCCGCTCTCTTCAGCAACATTACGTGCGCCACGGCCGGTTTTCTTACGGCCCGGTATTGTGTTGGCCCCTTCAAGGATATCCGCCACCGACTTGCGGATACTGCGTGGCACAATGCCATTGGCGGTATTGAAGGCCTCCTGCTTTTCACGGCGCCGGTCGGTTTCATCCATGGCACGCTGCATGGAGCCGGTAATCCGGTCCGCATAAAGAATCGCCCGGCCATTCACATTACGTGCCGCCCGGCCAATGGTCTGGATCATGGAGGTCTCTGAGCGCAGGAAGCCCTCCTTGTCGGCATCCAGAATCGCCACCAGTCCGACTTCCGGCATATCGATACCTTCACGCAAAAGGTTGATGCCGACAAGTACATCAAATTCACCAATACGCAGATCACGGATAATTTCGACCCGCTCCACCGTGTCGATATCCGAGTGCAGATAGCGTACCCGAATGCCGTGTTCATCCAGATATTCGGTCAGATCTTCTGCCATGCGTTTAGTCAGCACGGTAACGATCACCCGCTCACCATTGGCCGTCACTTTATTGATTTCGCCAAGCAGATCATCTACCTGCGTCATCGCCGGGCGAACTTCAATCTGCGGGTCGACCAGTCCGGTGGGGCGTACCACCTGCTCGACGACCTGCTGCTGATTAGCCGCTTCATAACGACTGGGGGTGGCCGAGACAAAAATCATCTGCGGCGCAGCATGTTCCCACTCCTCAAACATCATCGGCCGGTTATCCAGCGCCGATGGCAGGCGGAAACCATATTCAACCAGGGTTTCTTTACGGGAGCGGTCCCCTTTATACATAGCGCCGATCTGCGGCACCGTCACATGGGACTCATCAATCACCAGCAGCGCGTTGTCTGGCAGGTAATCAAACAGAGTGGGTGGCGCATTACCGGGATCACGGCCCGACAGATAGCGGGAATAGTTTTCGATACCGGAGCAATAGCCCAGCTCCATGATCATCTCGATATCGTAACAGGTACGCTGCTCCAGTCGCTGCGCTTCGACCAGTTTATCGTGCTTACGCAGGTGTTCCAGCCGTTGCTGCAACTCAACTTTGATATGTTCCACTGCTTCCATCAGCGTTTCACGCGGGGTGACATAGTGGGATTTTGGATAGATGGTGGCACGGGGCACTTTGCGCAGCACCGCACCGGTCAGCGGGTCGAAGTAACTGATCTGCTCGATCTCTTCGTCAAACAGTTCAACGCGCACCGCTTCCATTTCAGATTCAGCCGGGAAGATATCAATAACATCCCCACGTACCCGATAGGTGCCCCGGTGCAGCTCTACATCGTTGCGGGTGTATTGCAGCTCAGCAAGGCGACGCAGAATCGCACGCTGATCAACCACATCGCCCCGGTCCAGGTGCATCATCATACCCAGGTATGACTTGGGGTCCCCCAGACCATAGATCGCCGAAACCGTTGCGACGATGATGGCATCATCACGTTCCAGCAGCGCTTTGGTAGCCGACAGCCGCATCTGCTCAATATGATCATTCACTGAGGCGTCTTTATCGATAAACGTATCAGAGGATGGCACATAGGCTTCCGGCTGATAGTAATCGTAGTAAGAGACGAAGTACTCGACGGCGTTATCCGGGAAGAACTCTTTAAACTCGCCGTACAGCTGTGCCGCCAGCGTTTTGTTATGCACCATCACAATGGTGGGCCGCTGCGCCTGAGCAACCACATTGGCAATCGTGAACGTTTTACCGGACCCCGTCACCCCCAGCAAAGTCTGCGCAGCCAGGCCGGACTCAATGCCCTCGCTCAGCAGGCGGATCGCTTCGGGCTGGTCGCCCGCGGGTTCAAAACTGGAGTGAACCTTAAAACGTTCTTTCATGGTCAGGCCTGCTGAAAAAAGGGTGGCACAGTATACAAAGTCTGGCGGCCAAGGTTTACCTTTTTCAAACACGGAGCACCATTGACCATCAGACCACCAGCGGTTTACGCCAACAGCTAAGGTATAACTCGATAGCCCTTGAACCGCCTTTTTGCAACACATCACAGACACCAGATAATCCACTGGAAAATATTCTAAAATTCATAGATGTACGGGTATGTTTGAGCTTTCCTAGCAAAAAAAAATCTTTCCTATTCGCTAATTGACTTCATATTCGCCTGCCGCCAAGATTCGCCTTTCCAGAGTGTCGCATTGATGCACGTCCGTTCCGGACACTTCCTGTGCGTATGTGACACCGTTATCTATGACCCTTGCACCGGAATTACGCTCGTGCTGTTAACCCTGTTACCGATGATCTCGCTGTTGTTCAGCGGGTTCCTGCTCATGTTAGGCCATGGCCTGACCGGCATTCTGCTACCTGTCCGTATGGAACAGGATCTGATTAGTACCGAGACCATTGGTCTGGTGCTGTCGTTATTTGCTGTCGGCTTTTTGCTGGGCGGTATCTATAGCCGGGCGCTGATTATGCGTGCGGGCCATATTCGTATGTTTGCCGCCTGCGGCGCGCTGGCCTCTATCAGCGTACTGGTCAGCGGCCTGTACCCGGACCCTTATGTACTTGGCGTCATGCGTATTCTGATGGGCTTCTGCCTGGCCTGTGCCAACGCCACCATCGACAGCTGGCTCAGCGATGCCGCCAGTGCAGAAACCCGTGGCCGAATTCTGGCTGCCAACCAGGTGGTACTGATGGCGGCGATGGTTTCCGGCCAGTTTATGCTGAACGCCGCGCCGCCCAGTGGCCCCATTCTGTTTATGATTGCGGCGATTATCTTCAGCCTGTCGGTGGTCCCGCTGGCGCTGACCCGCCGCATCAGCCCCTCGGTTGCTGATGTGGGCACCATGTCACTAAAGACCGCCTTTCGTTATTCCCCACTGGGGCTGGCGACCTGTTTTTTCTGTGGTTTGCTGTACTCTTCGTTGCTGAACATGCTTCCGCTGTTCGCCAAAAGCCACGGCCTGGTTGACTACGATCTGACCATATTTATGGGCGCAGCGCTGTTTGGTGCTTTTGTATTGCAGTTCCCGGTGGGCTATTTGTCCGACCGCTTTGACCGTCGCTCGGTATTGCTGATATTGCTGACGATCACTATCAGCTGCTGCATCGCCACCCCCATCGCCATCAGCCATGATCAGCTGACATTGACCATGATACTGGTCGCTATCAACACCGGTATCCTGGCCTGCCTGTACCCGCTGTCGATCTCAGAAACCTTCGACAAGGTGCAGAAAAATGACCTGGTAGCCGCCATGGGCGCACTGTTAATTGTCTATGCACTGGGCAGTATGATTGGCCCCTTCGCCGGCTCGCTGGTGATGAAGCAGATCAATAACGATGCTCTGTTCCTGTTCCAGGCCTGCACCCAGGCGGCGCTCCTTGTGTTCGTCATCCACCGGATGCGGGTGCGTGTCGCCCTGCCGGTAGAAGACCAGGAAAGCTATGTCATACAAAGCGGCATCACCGGTGCCACGATTACCGCACTGGACCCCCGCGTTGAGTATCAGGAAACCGAATACCCGCTGAGCCATCAGGCACAGATCGCGGTCGAGGTTGCCCACTCTGACCCCGGCGCTGCCGTGCGTATGATCCGGGCGCTGGTTGACGAGTCACCTGAACAGATCGCTGACATCTCCGCCGCCGTGGCCGGACTGGACTCAGTCGATGCGATTCGCCTGTACGATGCCATGGTGGATATCGCCCCGGAACGTAGCCTTGAGATTGCCGAAGCAATCGCCATCAGCTCGCCAGAGCAGGCTACTGAACTGGTGCAATGGACCGTAGACAGCCAGCCAGAATCCACTCAGGAAGTGGTAATCGCACTGGCCAACGTGCTACCGGAGCAGTGGCTGGAACTGGTTGAAACAGCCGCTGAAGGCACCAGCAGCCCACAGGCACTGCTGGAACTGGCACACAGCTATGCCCAGTCGATGGCTGAAAACCTGGAACAGATGCGTCCGGTTGACCGAGTGGCCGATAACTCAGCCCAGCAGGCCGCCGAGATGTACACCATGCTGTCCGAGATGGTGCCCGAACAGGCAGACCAGCTGGCCTACACGGTTGCTGAAGCAATGCCAGAAGCCGCCAGTGAAATCACCGAGGCTTACGTCACCACTCTGACCGATGAAGCCGAGGCACTGGAGGAAGAAGCCATCAGCAACGACCCGCCAGTGGCTGTCGCAACGGTTGAACTCCAGCCGGTTGAAACAGCAGACAGCGATGACAGTGAAACTGCGCCTGCCGTTATTGAAGCGGCTACCGAGTTTGTCAGCAACATTGTTGAGCGTATGCCAGAGCAGGCAGTAGATGTGGCGGCAGCCGTCGCTGAAGCCATACCGGAAGCGGCATCAGACCTTGTTGATATGCTGCAGGATGCCGATCAGGTTGAAGATACGCTGGTATCCAGCCTGGAAGACAAACCCGCAGAAACACCGTTCGATGACGAGGTGTATATCGATGAGGTGGAGACTGACATCGACGAAGAGGCACCAGTAGACACCGCTGCCACCAGTAAACGCGATACGACTGACGTATCGTAACGGCCAACAACCCTTGTAGCAGCCCACTCCGTGGGCGTCCAGGCCCTGCTCCGATCTGACCGAAGCAAAGCAGGGACTACCACGCTGCCACAAAAAAGCCGCTTAACCCGAAGGTTAAGCGGCTTTTTACTGTTTACGATAACGACATCGCTACCTGTTTATTCAGTGCAGCTCTTCATCGTACTTCTGGCAGATCGCTACCAGCTTAGGCTGAATATCCAGCGGGGCATAGGCCATCGCCAGCTCAAACAATTCACGATTCGCCTCTGACAGGCGCTCCTCTTCACTCATTGCAGACAGCTTCTGCATTGCTTCAACGAACGTCGGATGAGTCTTACTTTTTTTCTCAGTCATGGCCAAGGCCCTCCGAGTTGTAGATAACAGGTCACACCTGAAGATAGAGGCATTTTATCAGCCTGCCAGGGCTGATCACAACTGCCCTTCACACCCGCAGTATAGTCATGAACGGTCTCGCGCAGACAGCACGGCAATCTCAGGTGCTGGCGACGAAGCGCGTATCCAGGTAAGCGATAATGTCTTTAGACTCGTACATCCACTCAACGTTACCGGCTTCGTTTTCAATACGCAGGCACGGCACTTTCACTCGACCACCACCGGCCAGCAGTGCATCACGGTGTTGCGGGTCTTTTTTAGCGTCACGGGTTTCGATGTTCAGACCGGCACGCTTCATGGAACGGCGCACTTTGACACAGAAAGGACAGGCTTCGAACTGGTACAACGACAGTGCCGCGGTCTGGGCATCGATCGCCTGCTGTGCAGCGGCCTCACGTTTAGGCCCACGCGGTGTCGTCAGAAAATCGACCAGCAAAATAATACGACCCAAAATCCAGCGAATAACAGCCACAACGACCTCCAGTACTAACAGGTATAAAGCATCGGACGCGCCGCCCGACAGCTAAAAAACGGTGCGCAGTTTACCACGTGACCGTCACAATGTTTACTTACGGCTACCGACGCGGAAACGACCATCATCAAAAAACTGCACCACCTGCTGACGCTTGCGGCCCAGCAAAATCGGGCCATCATCGACAAACAGGAAGTTCTTCCAGTTACGGCGGAACACCGACCAGCGGGTTTCCAGAATGTGATCGTTTTCATAACAGAACCACACCAGGGTCTGATCATCCCAGTCCAGATGCTCGGCCAGCAATTCCGGCAAGCTGTTATCTTCACTGTCCCAGCAACTTTCCCAGTTACCGAAATCAGGCTGCCAGACATCGCCAGCCAACATCCAGTCGCCCTCAGCCGGTTCGCTGGGGTGGGTGCTTTCCTGGCTGATATTCAGGTCCCACAGCTGCTCGGCCCGCCGGGCCGTCATGGGTTTGATCTGCTCCAGATCATCAGCGCTGACGGGCAGCTCTTTGTGGCGAAAGATCCAGGCTTTTTTGTAGTCTTGCAGGGGAATGTAATTCATCAGGCGGTTTCAGTTCCGAGTTCCGGTTACAACGCAGGGCGCGACTATAGCACAGCCCCGCCGCTTGTTAACGCCCAGCCAGTTCACTGAAGGCCTCGCCAATCAACTGGCGTAGCTGCAAGGTCAGCTCGCCTGGCCGACGGTCAAGCTGGGGCCCCATCCGCTCAGCAATACAGGTCGACACCGCCGGGTCATACACCCGGCCATCCCCGGCCAGCTGATAGAACCGGTTCACCCGCTCAGTACCCTGTACCGCATCACACTCCACCATCAGCATCGCCTGAGCCAGCACGGCACCCTGAATACCTTTTTCCGCACAGCGCCCGCCGACCAGCCGCTGAGCGGTGCCGGTTACTTTCAGTCCATCAATCGCCAGGTTATAACGCCCATCACAATAGGAGCCATCCACAAAACCATACTGTGCATCCAGTCCCAGCCGACCCAGCGCCAGCCGGATTGGCTCACACAGCGCCTCAAAGATCGTATCCAGATCAAAGGTGCGGGCTTCATAGGTTGGGAACGCCAGGCTAAAGTGCAGAATCCCCGGTTCATGGGGCACCGTGGTGCCGCCACTTTCACGCACATACACCGGCCAGCCCTCGCTCGCCAGCTGCTCGCAGGCGCGGTCAAAATGCGGGAAACGGGTTTCCCGGCGCGTGGCAATCAGGCAGCGCGGGTTTTCCCAGATCCGCGCCAGCGCGCCACGTTTACCCACAGCGATCTCGCGCACCAGCTCGCTGTCACGTTTTAGCGCCTGCTGCGGATCAGCCGCCAGCGGTTCATCCAGCAGACCCCAGTTGTGTCGCTCAAACAGCTGCGCCCAGGAATGTGTCAAAGCTCACCTCACCTATGAATAAGAACTACGGATATAAAAGCTATGAATAACCAAATCAGCTGGCAAGCCTAGCGCCAACAAAATCCACAGGCAAGTGTGCCGCTTTGCGGTAGAATGCGGGCTTCGCCCCACAGAGAACAGGATGCCGCTGTGCGTAACCCACTGACCCTGCCATTGATCCGCTTACTGCAACAGCAACCCGAAGGCTGCCGTGAGTACGATCTGATCAAAGCGATTGATGCCGACGGTGGTTTCCCCAACCTGGCGGCAGACAGCCAGCTGGCCCTGTTTCAGAAGCACTTCCTGGTAAAAAACGCCCTGTTTCAGCTCCAGCTGACACTGTGGCAGGAGGAGCAGGTTTACCTGTACATCAGCGCACTGGAAATCCGGGTTGTACCGGGCACCCCGGTAATCAGCCAGCAAACCCTGCCCGGCACCGCCGGTGATGCCTCCATCCGTGACTACTATCTGGACTGGGGCAACTACGAAACCGCCAGTGTTGAGTCCGTTGATGCATTGCTGAACAGTTTCTGGCAACGCTATGCCAGCCACGATAAACGCGACGAAGCACTCGACGTACTGCAACTGCCAGCCGATGCCAGCCAGACCATGATCAAACAGCAATACCGCCGTCTGGCCAACCAGCACCATCCTGACAAGGGTGGCGACAGCCAACAATTTATTGCCCTGCGCCAGGCCTATGAGACACTCTGTGCAGCACAGTAACCGATCAGACAGAAAGGACCCCGTATGAATATCCAGCTGTTATTAACCGGCAACGAACTGATGAACGGTGACGTGGTGGATTCCAATTCCGCCATGGTTGCAGATGAACTCAAACAGCTCGGCCTGCAGATCCAGCGCAAAGTCACCGTGGGTGATGCGATGGACGTACTGGTCGAGGAACTGCAACACCTGTCAAAAAGCGCGGATATGCTGCTGGTTAACGGCGGCCTGGGCCCCACCACCGATGATCTGACCGCCGAAGCGCTGGCCCGGGTGTGCGGCGTTACCCTGGCTGAGCACCCTGAAGCCCGCGCGCATTTGCAGCACTGGGCTGATACCCGCGGGCTGGTGCTCAATGCTGCCAACCTGAAGCAGGCGATGCTGCCCGCCGGGGCCCGCGTGGTGCCAAACAGCCGTGGCACTGCCGTTGGCTTTGCCATGCGCCATAACAACTGTGAAATCATTTGCACCCCGGGGGTTCCCCACGAACTGCGCGCCATGCTGAACGAGACCCTTGTGCCGCAACTCGACGGCCAGGTGAGCGAGGCGCAGAAACTGCTGCTCAACCGCTACCACACCTTCGGCCAGGGTGAATCTAACCTGCAACAGTGGATTGCCGATAAGCTCCCCGACTTCCCCGCCGACGTTGAGCTGGGTTTTCGTGCTGGCGCGCCAACACTGGAAGTCAAAATCCAGACCCCGGCCCAGCTGGCAGACATCCACCAGCAGGCCTGCCAGCAGTTAACTGCACTGATTGGCGACTATATCGTTGCCCAGGAAAGCGGCTCACTAGCGGCCACGCTGATTGCTGAACTCAAACGCCGCAATCAGACCATCACCTTTGCCGAGTCCTGCACTGGCGGCCTGATCAGCTCAATGCTGACCGCTGAGCCGGGTTCCTCTGCAGTATTCGAGGCTGGCTTTATCACCTATGCCAATCGAATAAAAAGCCAGCTGGTTGGCGTCAACCCCGCTGATCTGGAACAGCACGGCGCAGTCAGTGAGCCCGTGGTACGGCAGATGGCCGAGGGCGCACTGGCTGCCAGTGGGGCTGATTATGTCGCGGCGGTATCAGGAATTGCCGGGCCGGAGGGCGGCAGTGAAGAAAAACCGGTGGGTACAGTCTGGATTGCCTGGGGCTGCACAGGTAATATTCATACCGCTCGCCTGCATTACCCGTATCGGCGTAAGATGTTTCAGACAATGGTCGCAGGCGCTGCGCTGGATCTGGTTCGGCGTGAGATAATGAACATTGATTCAGCACCACGTTATCTGAAAGATCGTCAACACTCTGTAACAAAGGTACGCTAGGGCAAACCAGCGTCTACACTTGGAAAACAGCGCTTTCGAGCGGGCAGCGTTCCCGCTCGGCAGTATTTTCCTAATCCCGGCAGACAGACGGACATTTACCCGATGAACAGGCCTTCAACCAAATCAGAGCAGCGCACCAAGCTGTCACAGCAAGTCGAGGATTTTCTGGCCAGGGGTGGCTCGATACAACAGCTCAATATGGGCGAAACCGGTCTGGTGGATGGTAATTACAATAGCCGTAACATTGTAATTGAAAAAACCACCCCCGCCACGCGCACCCCCGTCCCGGACGTGGTCGCGTCGATCGAAGCACGCCGCCGTGCTGGCAAACGCACCAGTACACCCAAGTCACACACGGCACAACCCCGTCAGCGTCGTAAGATCATCTACGACGATTTTGGCGAACCGCTACGTACCATCTGGGTTGATAGCTGACTCAGCGGTACTGGCAAAATACGAACCGGGCCCTGGCAGCCCGGTTTATTGTTTATACGTCACGCAAAAACAGCGCAGACCAGCTTAGCTGATCATATCGATCTGCTGCACGGTCCCCACCTCGCCCGACTCTTTCAGAAAAAAGCCACTGGCAACAACCCGACCCTGCATTTCATTCTGCTTATCTTTGATATCAAACGGCGTTTCACTGGACCCCAGATAGATCGCTCCAACCCCACGCTCTGTCAGTGACTCAAGAACATCACCGCCGTCGGTTGCCTTACTCCACAACTTGAGCTCGCTGAAAATCGCATCCGCCTCATCGATATAGCCATTGCCATCATCATCATAAGCTGCCAGATCGGCAAAACCATTGCCGCTTTTCGCCCCAAACAGCTCACTGCCATCATTAATAGCACCATCGTTGTTGCGATCCAGCGCCAGAAACGCGCTGACCCCTTCAATAAACTTCAAGCTGTCGGCTTCACCATCCATATTGAGATCAAAGTCATAGCTCTCCTCGCTCAACTCACTGGAGTGGCCGTCAAAGTGCAGTACCAGTGGGTCAGTGAAGGTGTATTCCATCGTTTCAGTATACTCACGGGTCGCTTTATAGCTGCGTTCCATCGACATATTCAGATTCATATCAATTTCACGGCCATCCGCTGTTTTCACCACCCCACAGGCGCTAAAACTGGAACACTCATACTCTTCAATGGTTTCAGTCATCTTGATATCAACCTTCACATTGATGACCGGAAAACCAAACACTGGTTTATTCGACGCGGCATCGTCAGCCCTTCCTGCGTCACCTGTTGTCACACCATCTGCATTCATTACCAGCGTCGAGTCAGCTGACGCTGCTGCGCCGTTAGCAGCAGGTACATCCATTAACGGATTACTCTCTCGACCGGTCTTGCTGAATAGCGCATCGATCAGACTGGAGAACAGTTTTCGCTGGGCCTGAACGGCCTGGTCAAGGCGTTCTTCGGCATTCAACGGGCCACGAACCCCCATAGACTCTGACCCGTCCCCATAACGAGGCTCCAGAATATCTAATAAAGAAATACTCATTTCAGACGCAAACACCTTGGCTTTTGCTTCTTCAAGGGTCATCCCTCCTTCGGCAACCACCGAAACAGATGACTCCTTGTGATGCTCAGATGTCATAGAGATGTGACTCTGTTTTACGATCATGGGTAAGCCTCCTTTAACCCGATATCAACAGATGTGATTCATCTGCCGACAAACAGTCAAAATCATATTTTGATTGCTCGTAAAAACTCAGAACCAGACAGAAGCGCGCCATCAGCAAGTAGTTGATGACGTAAACGCTCTGGTTTTGTAGCGGCAACAGATTGCCGCCTGAACGATAAATACCCTTCACTGACGGCCATTGACCGGCAGAATCGATTAATTATTCACCGCAAAAAAGCACCAGCAATAATCAGACCCCTTTGCAACCATGCAGAGAAGCCCTCCACTAATATCCATGTAAAAAAACAGGGTTAAATTTTATTCTGGAGCAATGAGTAACGAATCAGAAAACACAGTAGAATATGACCTTCCCTGGCCCAGACCAACAATATTCCAGAGACTATCCAGTGGGCCGCCGGAGTTATTAAGGATGAAAATGCTGCAGAAGTATTATCTTGCCAACCTCTACACCGAGCAAAGCAACCAGCGCCTGGCAACACTGCAGAGTGCGTTAAAACCCGCTTACCCAGCCATCGTCAACAGCTTTTACAACGAGCTGCTGAACGATGAGAACGCGCGAAAGTTCCTGGATAACGACCTGGTCGAGACCCGGCTGACCAAAGAACTGGGCCGCTGGATGGAGCAGACCCTCAGCCCGAAAGACGCTCAGCAAGCGCAGGAACTGGTAGGCATACAGCGCCATGTAGGTGAGGTGCATGCCCGTATCAACGTACCTATGTCCATCGTTGACAGCGCCATGATGATGGTGAAAACCGGCTGTTTTAAAGCACTGCTGGAAGGGCTGGAAGATCGTAATGAAGTGTATGACGCCGTGTTACTGGTCAACAGCATCCTCGAATCCAGCCTCAGCCTGATCAACGAAGCCTTTTTACAGGGTCTGGTCGAAAACGAGCGTAACGCGCAATCGTTTCGCACCAATATCAGTAGCCATGAGCTGGTACTCGAAGTTGAACGGGTGCGTACCGATCTGTTCAACTGGCTCAGCGAAACCACCCTGGACCTGATGTCAGGCACGGTCGTGCGCGCAGGCACCCTGAGCCACGCCGACTTTGCCCTGTGGATCACCCATAAGCTGGATCTGGTCTGCGATCAGAGCCACATCTGCGATAAGATCAAGCTGTTACTTAAAGAGGCGGAAGCTGTATTGCAAAATCAGCAGATTAACAGCCCAAGAGAACTCTGCCTTCTGCTCAATAAAAACGTCAATGATATCGCCTGGCAGCTCTCTGAAATTGCCCGATCACTGTCACAGATGACCGAGCGAACCGACCCACTGACTCAGCTGATAGACCGCAAATACCTGCCGCCGGTTATCCAGAAAGAAACCCGGCTGGCCATGATGGGACAGCCAGCCTACGCCGTTATCATGCTGGATATCGACCATTTCAAAGCAATTAATGACCAGTACGGTCACCATACCGGCGATATAGTACTAAGCCATGTTGGTGGCATGCTCCGTAAAACCGTGCGTATCAGTGATTACTGCTTCCGCTATGGCGGCGAAGAGTTCCTGGTATTACTGCCTGAATGCGATACGACACAAGCACACAAGATTGCAGAAAACATCCGCATATCACTGCAATCAAACCCAATAATCGTAGAAGACAACCAGTGTATTAAGCTGAGTGCGTCACTGGGAATCGCTCCCTTTACCGGCCACCCAGACTTTATGGAAACCATCAAGGCTGCTGATGAAGCACTGTATGACGCCAAGCGTCAGGGACGTAATACAACAGTCATCAGTAAAGTCTGCTGCGATCTGCGCTCACCTTCAGCAGTCACGATGTAGGCAACCACTCACTGGCGTATCTGACGGACCAGATTCGCCCGTGTGATAGCAAAGCAGATAACGACAGTCCGTTTAGACAGTACAGCGGCGTCCATCAGGCATCGCGCGGAATATTCAGAATATCCCCGAAGGTCACATATTCAGAGCCCCCCAGGCGCCCCACCGGGTCGATCTGCCGGGCATCCACTTTCAACCGGCCCTTATCGTCGACACTAGCGACTTCATCGTCCAGCCAGATCTGCCGGATACGACCAAACACCAGGTGCTGTGGTCCCTCACCGATTTCCTCGGTTTTGAACAGTTCACAACTAAACGCCACTCGCGCACCCGCCAGCCGAGGCAAGCGACTGCCTTCAAACGCCACCGTGTCCAGCTCACACATCTCAACTTCAGACTCACCCGCAGGCAAAGTCCTGGCAGAACGCGTCACCTCGGCCGCCAGCTCTCGCTGTGCCAGGTGAATGACAAAGTCTTTACGCTCCACAATATTGCGCCAGGTATCTTTCGGACTGCCGTCAGGCTTACGACCCACCGAAAACATCACCAGCGGCGGATCACTGCACACCGGAGTGAAATAAGAAAAAGGGGCCAGATTAAGCTTGCCATTATCATGCTCACTCAACACCCAGGCCACGGGCCGAGGGAGCACCGTCTGAGTCAAAGCAAAATACGTCTGATTTTTCGAAAGTTTACTGACATTAATATCCATTATTGCTCCTGCAAAAAAATACAACCATATGATTTATAACTATAAAAACCCACCAACCAGCCCTTACCACTGTGCGCTTGCAGCATGAACAGACCGCGTATAAAACAGTCAATGCGTGAAAAGAACACAGCTAAATAATCTGGTAAAGCCGGAACTCTCTCCTAAGCTTCAATAGAGACAGCGGCAACACGGCTGGCCCTGCTTTCCCCTGACCTTAGATTCCAAAACAAAAGATTCCCATGAGAGATGGACCCATGTTGACTTACGAAGAATGCCTGGCGATGAGCGACCTGACTGAAGGCGAGATTAATGCAATCGCAGAACACGAACATATGGACCCGATGATCGCGATGGCACTGGGGCAATACCTGATTACCCATGATGATGATGTGAAAATCAAACGGATCATCATGGATGATATAAAACACGCCCACCGCATGGGCAACTACGCTCACGAACGGGTGTTGCGCAGTGTACTACAGCACTTTATCCAGACCCACCCTGAGCATGGTTCGGGCAAGCAGACCCACGCCGCCTGACATTAGATTTACTGCGCTGACCCTGCAAACGCGCATGTAGCCCTTCCCCTTATAAGGCAGCCTGTTGGCTGCCGATTTTTTTCTGCACTGACATAAAAGTGCAACACCTTAATTTACCCAGGTAATCACCCTGAGACTTTAGCCAAAGACTGCGACTAAAGTTGCCCACCCAGCCATCGACATACCGCACTGCACAAGATAACTTCCGCCTGCTTTTCAAATAGTTAACAAAGCTGATTTTGCACAGAACAATACACTAACGCATATCGGCCCAGTTGTTTCTGCATGAGTACAGGTGGCACATTATGGCTCTTATCCAACGCAAGCACGGTGAGGAACACCCTTACTGGCCTGCAGGCCCGTTTAAAATACGTTTACCTTTTATCCATTATCGCTGGGAGTGGCCGGAAACGGTTCAGGCCCTGATTATGTTCGTTGTCGCAATGGGGATGATCCCATTGCTGGAAAAATACCTCGGCCTGCCTTACGACGTCGCACTGGCGTACGTTGTTGTCTGTGGTATTGGCTTCATCCTGCCAAACATGCTCGGTGTACCCTATGTGCCCGGCTGGATTACACCCGCCATCCCGGTGGTCGTGCTCTATCTGAAAGACTTTGAACCCGGCCCCGAAGCGATTAAAGCGCTGGTCGGCCTGCAGCTGCTGGTTACCCTGATATTCTTTGTGCTGGGCATCACCCGGCTGGGCAGCAAACTGGTTGATATGTTCCCGGATTCCATCAAAGGGGGCATTCTGCTCGGTGCCGGTATTGCAGCGATCACCGGTGAAATCAGTGAAGGCGGCCGCCTGGCCAACACCCCGGTGTCGCTGATCCTGGGCTTTGCAGTCACCGCATGGGTACTGTTTTCCCTGTCTTTCCGCGACTGGGTTGATGAGCATCGCTGGGCGCGCATTGTTGCCAGCTACGGCATGGTACCGGGTTCCCTGATTGCCATGGCAATCGGCTGGGGTGTCGGCGAATACCCACTGCCAGACGTGCAGTTTGGTATCAGTAGCCCGAACTTTACTGACTGGTGGAACTACCTGCCATTCACGGTTGGCTGGCCAACACTGGAAATGCTGTGGATGGCGATTCCAACGGCGATCATCGCCTATATCATCGCCTTTGGTGACATCATCGTCGGCCAGACCCTGCTTGAGCGTGTCGACCACCTGCGTCAGGACGAGAAGATCGAAGTTAACGTTGACCGTGTTCACCTGATCACTGCTATGCGTAACCTGATCCACGCTTTCTTCGCACCTTACCCAGGTCTGGCAGGCCCGCTGTTCACCGGTGCCATGGCCACCATTGCAGAACGTTACCGTTATGGTCGTTCCGCCATGGACACCATCTACTCCGGTGCTGGCGTGTTCTGGATTGTTGCCCTGCTGGCAATCTTCATGCTGCCGCTGGTAACCCTGTTCAAGCCGGTACTGCCAATCGCGCTGTCTCTGACTCTGCTGATCACCGGTTACCTGTGTATCTCTGTGGGTGTTGAACAGATCCGCAACGCAACCGCGATGGGTATTGCTGGCACCATGGGTGTGGTACTGGCGGTATACGGCGCAGCATTCGGTTTGGCGACCGGTGTCATCCTGTACTTCCTGCTGGAGCACCGTGGTAAGAAACACGCCAGGGACAAGCCTGAAGAACCGATAGACGTAAAAGAGGATGCTGTGGTCGAAAGCTGATCCAGCGCCGCTTAACGGATACGAAAACGCCTGGCAGATGCCAGGCGTTTTTTGGTTTATAAGTAACGAAACTTGAGGAAAACAACTAACCGTTCAATAATTAATACCGTAGACCCGCATCAGGAGCAGCCACCATGTATGACCTGGCCCGCTATGACAACCTGTTCCCCCCTGCTGCCTGGCTATTTGTGCTGGGCCTGATATTACTGGTCTGCTGCCACCTGATGGTGCGCCATTTTGAACATGAGATAGAGCAGGAAATCCGCCAGGCACTGCACCACAATCGCCAGATCGACACCGACTACGTCGCCCACCAGCACCGTCAGGCACGCCAGCTGTGGCGCGATGGCCGAAGCCTGTCCGGCACTGCGGCCTTGCTAGGGATAGTCGGCTGGCTGATCAGCCTGTAAGCCTCTTTATTCTGTAGCACCGCATTTCACACGGGTCAGGCAGCGGCATCAGCCTCCGACGCTCACGGAGTGAGCTGTTACAACATCAGCCTTCCACCGCAACCGCTTTTTTACGCTTCCAGCGCCATGCTGGCAGCCAGCTTTTTTCACCCAGCACCAGCAAGCAAGGCGTCAGAAACAGTGTCAATACCGTGGCAAAGCTCAACCCCCCGGCAATCGCTGTCGACAGCTGAATCCACCATTGAGTTGAAGGTGCGCCAAAGGCAACTGTACGGTTAACCAGGTCGATATTCATTGCCAGTACCATGGGCAACAGGCCCAGTACGGTCGTAACGGCCGTCAATAAGACCGGCCGTAACCGCAGGCTGCCGGTTTCCAGAGCGGCGGCCACCGCATCCCGGCCCTGTCTGCGCAGATCGTTATAGCAGTCGATCAGCACGATATTGTTATTCACCACAATCCCGGCCAGGGCAATGATCCCCACGCCCACCATAACAATCCCAAATGGCTGACCTGTGATCAATAAGCCCAGCAGCACTCCCGCCGTAGAAAACACGATCGCCGACAGCACCAGCGTCGCCTGGTACAGGCTATTGAACTGAGTGATCAGTATCAGCGCCATCAGAAACAGCGCAATACTGAACGCTGAACTCAGGAATTCACCGGTTTCAGCCTGCTCTTCATCTTCACCTTTAAAGTTAAGCCGTACTTCCGGTGGCACTGTCAGCCCTTCCAGTTTCGCCTGTAATGCCACCACCAGATCATTCACCAGCACCCCCTCTGCCGGGTCCGCCTGAACGGTGATCACCAGACGGCTATCCACTCGATTCAACACACCGGTTTTCGGTGCGGGTTCCAGCTCAACAAAGTTGGACAACGGCACCATGCCCTGACCGGTGTGGATCTGCAGCTGCATCAGCTGGTCCAGGTTACGATTTTCCGCCGGGAAACGGGCCCGGATATCCACTTCCTCATCGGAGCTGTCGGGCCGGTAATCTGCCATCAGAATACCACTGGTAATCAGCTGTACCGCATTACCCACGGTCAGAATATCGGTGCCAAAACGGCCCGCCTCTTCACGGTCTACATTGATCCGCCACTCGATGCCCGGCAACGCCCGGTTATCCTCAGTGCCGACAAAGCCACCCACCTCAGCCATCAACGCACGGATCTGCTGCACCACCGGGTAAATCTGCTCACTGGTATAGCCACTCACCTGCAGCTGCATTGCCTTGCCGGAGCTCGGGCCGTTCTCTTCCTTACGAAACTCGATAACCACACCAGGGATATCCAAGGTACGGCGTTTCATCTCTGCCAGAACATCTTTGGCTTTAGGGCGTTTCTGCCAGTCTTTCAGCTCAAACTGAATCTCGGCGACCACATCCTCAGCCACATCGTTGTCGCCTTCATTAAAGCTGCGGGCATACATCGATTTAAAGCCGTCAACCGTCGCGACCCGTTGCTCCACTTTACGCAATATCCGGTCTTTTTCATGGATCGAAAGATCGCCACGGGCATGAATCCGCGCCAGCACCATATTAGGCTCAACATCAGGGAAAAACTCGACACCATGACCAAAGGTGCCATACGCACCGTAGGTGCTTCCCATCGTCAACAACGCCACCAGCAGCACTTTAACCGGGTGGTTCAACAGCGGCCGGAGCAACGCCCGATACGCCCGGTTAAAACCACTGTCCGGCAGAGCATATTCATCAGCGTCGGCAGCGGCCACCGAGGTCGCATGACGCCGCGCAAAGACAGACCCCAGCACCGGCATAAAGATCAGTGCCATAAACAGTGATGCCGTCAGACAAATCAGCACCGTAGCGGGCAGGTATTTCATAAACTGCCCCATCACACCGGGCCAGAACATCAGTGGCATAAACACCACCAGTGTGGTCGCCGTGGCCGCGATCACCGGCCAGGCCATGCGGGTAGCGGCATAACTGAACGCATCCCTGGCACTGAGCCCCTGGCGCTGACGGCGGTCCGCCAGCTCGATCACCACAATGGCACCGTCCACCAGCATACCCACCACCAAAATCAGGCTGAACAGCACCACAATATTCAGGGTGTAACCCAGCAGGCTGATCACCAGGATACCGCTCAGGAACGAACCCGGAATCGCCAGTCCGACCAGCAGCGAGGAGCGCAAGCCCATCGCCCCAAGGATGATCACCATGACCAGAATCACCCCGCTCATCACGTTATTGAGCAGGTCACGCAACATATCGCGAATCTGGATTGACTGGTCGGTGATGTAATCGTACTTCAGCCCGGCAGGCCAGAACTGCTGACGCTCAGCCACCAGTGCCTGAACCCCTTCGATGGTGGCAATAATATTGGCCCCCACCTTTTTCTTCACCGACAGCACCATCGCCGTTTCACCGCCAACGCGGGCAAAGCTTTCCGGGTCTTTAAAGGTTTTACGAATGGTTGCCACATCCGCCAGCGTCACCACCTGATCGCCACTGGCCTTGATCGGCATGCTGAGCATATCCTCAACATTCTCGACCACCCCGGGTACCTTCAGTACCTGGCGACCATTCCCGGTGTCCACCGCGCCGGCGGCAACCAGCTGGTTATTGTTGGACACGGCACTGAGCACCTGAGCAAAGTCCAGCTGGTAGCTCTCCAGCCGCTGCGGCTCAATCAGCACCTCCATCAGTTCTTCACGGTCACCACCGATCTCAACTTCCAGCACGCCATCCAGCCCTTCGATCTCATCTTTGAGATCACGGGCCACGCGTAACAGCACGCGTTCAGACAGGTTGCCCGACAGCGCAATATTAAGTACCGGAAACAGCGCCACATTAACTTCATGAATCGCCGGTTCATCGGTGTCAGCAGGCAGTTTGGCCTTGGCGGTATCCACCTTGGCGCGCACATCTTCCATCGCCTTATCCGCATCAAAACCGGCGTCAAACTCCAGCGTCACCGAGGCATGGCCTTCACTACCCACCGCCCGCATCTCTTTGATGCCTTCGATGGTTTTCAGCTCTTTTTCCATTGGCCGCACCAGCAGCCGCACCGCATCTTCTGGCGAAATCCCCTCATAGGGAATCGACACGTAGATGATGGGAATGGCAACGTCCGGGTCTGCTTCTTTGGGAATGCTGATAAACGCCATCGTCCCGGCAATCAGCAGGAACGCCAGCACCAGCAAGGTGGTACGGCTGCGATCAATCGCCGCTTCAATCAATACTCGCATCAGCGGTGGCCTCCTGGGTCAGCGCCTGTGGTACCGGCTTAACCTGTTCACCGGCACCCACGAAGTGCTGACCCACACTGATCAGGGTCACATCCGCGGGCAGATCACCCACCCAGAAGCCTTCTTTATCGGTACGGATCAGGCTCACCGTGCGCTCAATCACCCGATTCTCAGTATCCAGTGTTTTCACCTGCAACGTGCCGTCGGCACTGAGCCCCAGCACAGAACTGGGCACCCAGTGGCCATTCAGCTGAGCAAGCGGCAACACCAGGCTGGCACTGAGGCCGATCAGTCGCTGATGTTCAGGATTGTCCAGCGCCACTTCCACCCGGTAACTACGGGTCGCGGCCTCTGCTGTGGCCGAGACAAAACGGATAGCGCCCTGCAACGTTTTACCCGTCACCAGCTCAACCGCCACCACCTGGCCCAGCTGCAATGAACCCGCATAATGCTGCGGCACCTGACCGGTGACGATCAGCTGCTCATCATCCACCAGCACCGCCACCTGCTCACCGCGCTCAACAAAATAGCCTACTTCCACATCCCGCTGGTTCAGCACCCCGGCAAACGGGGCTTTGATCCGGGTATGCGCCAGCTGGTAGCGCACCTGCGCCAGCTGCGCCCGTGCGGCCTCAACCTCAGCCTGATCAGCGACGATCTTGTTCTCCGCCTGTAACCCGCGTTTGCGCAGTTTCTGGCTGGCCTGCAAATCACTCTGGCGCTGCTTCAGCCGCGCCTGGGCCTCTACCAGCTGGGCTGGCCGGTAATCTTCCGCCAGCCGGATCAGCTGTGCACCCGCTTTCACCCGTGCGCCTTCCGCCACAGGCAATGCTTCTACCCGGCCATCAACTTCCGCTTTAATATTCACGGTCCGCAGTGCTTCCACCTGGCCCTGTACACTCACCGTGCGCAGCACCGATGCAGCGTGGGAGCGAATCACCTCGACCTGCATCAATTCAGCTTTGCTGTCTTTAACCGGCTCAGGCGCATCTTGCGCTTCGGAATTCTGCCCGGAGAGCATCCAGGCACCCAGCCCGGCCACGATGGCCACGGCGGATAAAACGGAACGGTTCATCTGATTCCCTGTCTTTGAGTGAACGCACGGATGGCGGTCTGAAAAGTCACGACACCGGCCAGTATACCGGTCCCGGATTCCATTCAACCACAACACACGTATCTATTAATGGGTAGCACTATCCGTTATCGAGGGTAAACAGCGGGTTAACCTCTTATAAATGACAGTTACCAGGGCCTGCAATACCTGTAATACCCGTGGGACCGGTGTCCCCACCGGGAAGCTCTGTTCTCTGGCTTCTACAGCCGCCGGATTAATACAACCCTGACGCCTGATCCATTGACTGTTACTCTGAGCGGATACACCACTCAACAGGATTAACAGGACCCCGTATGGATACTCGACTGCTCGTAGCCGCCAGCCTGGCCGCCTCTCTCACCACGTCTTTCGCCGTTGCTGAAGCAACCCGCCACCAGGTATCCAGCTTTGCTGAGCTGGCCCAGCATGTGAACGACCTGGGTGGTCTCACCGGTACACTGGTGGTGATGGATGACGACGACACCCTCACCATGATGCCCTGCCCAGAAGGCAGCAAGCCCAAACACTGCCAGTACCTGGGTGGCCCCGCCTGGTACGCATGGCAGGATAACTTATTAAAAAATGACAAAAACTCGCCCTACCTGATTGCCAAAGACGAAGCCACACTGCTGAAACTTTCAACCATGCTGTTTGCCATCAACAACATGGTATATACCGAAGCCGATGTACCAAAAGTGCTGAATGATCTCAGCAGCAAAGGTGTACGGCTGCTGGTGGAAACAGCCCGAGGTTATGAAACAACCTCCGCAACAGCCGCACAGTTCAGCGCATTAACGGCTGAAACCGGCAGTTTTGCACAGCTGATCTCACGTAACTCGCTCATCATGGAAGACAGCAATACAACCAGCCTGCCCGGCCCCTACGCACCCTGCAATATTCCAGGCTCCCGGAGTGTTAGTTATCAGCAGGGGGTCATCTATGTCGCCGGACAAAATAAAGGCACCATGTTGCAGTGCCTGCTAGAGAGCTACGAAAATAGCGAGCTAGACAACCCGGCGCTGCCAATCCGCAACATTGTCTTTATCGATGATACCCAGGCGAATGTTGATGCGGTTTATCAAACATTTGCAGGCCAGCAGCAGTACCAGGTACGCGCATTACACTACAACGCGTTTGATGCGCATAAAGCAGCACTCACAACCGGCCCGAAAGCAGAAACCTACCAGGCCAATGCCAAACGTCGCTGGGAAAAGATCAGCCAGGTACTGCAGCATCAATTGCAATCTACCATTGCGACCGACCCCAATGCCGCGAAACTGCAACGAGTTGGCCAGCAGTAAACTGCCAGCCTTACAACGGCTGCGCAAGCAGCCGAATACAGCCTGGAAACTGATCGCAGCCTCGACAATGGGCATCCTGCTCATAAAAACACGTGACCCCTACAGAAAACAGAGCGTGCTAGTCAACACACTTTCTGTCTTTATATTTTTTCTTTAACCACAAGCCTGTCTCTATGATTATTTTGATATCTGTATCGCTTCTATGCACTTCAAAGAAACACCCCCTGGTCGATAGCTATGTGATAGCTAATTTACAGGGAACGCATCATGCAATTAACGCCTTTACTTCCCATACAAGTGACGTCGGTTCCCCTTAAAAACCAGGATGTTCATACCGTAGATACCGTTCAGAAAAGTACGGATATACCGCGCTCTAGCAGCTCGGTAGAGATTTTGAACAAGGCAGCGCCAACTGATGAATCAGACACCTATACACGGCCTCGCCTGGTGCCCAAAACCTTCACCAACATATTCTCTGCATCTGACAGTGCTGCGGTGCAAAACATGTCGAAGGGCCTGAATGACACGATGGCGCAATCTGCGGCAGGCGGCCATCTGAAAGTATCTGGTCTGATGTCTCAATTATCTGGCCTGGCTGGAGAAACCGCTTCATTTGAAGCTGAAGTGCGCCTTTCTCAGCTGTCGGAAGAAGCTGCAGCCAGTGGTGTATCCCCTGATTTCAATGAGCAACTGAGGGGTAATAAAGGCGGTTCGATGACGGTTCAGATTCGCACCAAAGATGGGGATGTTATTGATGTAGAACTGGGAACGGTTACGAACGCCAAAGGCGAAAAATCGCTGACATTTATGATGACAGTCGATGGGGAACTGTCTGAAAAAGAAATGAAAGCCATTGATGAAGTCGCGCAGAGCCTGGGCAAGGTCGCTGACCGCTACTTCAGTGACGGCGAAGCTGCATTGAATGAACTCCGCGGCCTGGACAATGATCTACTTGGAGGGTTCTCGCTTAAACTTCAAAAGGGTGATGAGTCTTTGCAGCTAAACTACAACGTTTCCAAGCTTGATGGCTCTATGCAGCTGGATGGAAAATTCAATGGCTACAGTTTTGATGTTCGTCGTGAGGCCGGGCACTCATTGGTAGACGATACGTTACTGGATAACCCTCAATACCAGCAATACCTGCAGTTGATTGAAGAGTCAGGCCAGGAGTACGGCACGGATAATGAAACCGTGCGCTTTATGAAAGATGGATTAGGGGCATTATTTGGGCTCAGTGTCAGTGCTGAAGAACAACACGTAAAACAGGTCGACACTGAGACAAAGGCACTGAGTGACTTCCACAGCAACCTTCCTGATTTTGAGGCCAGCTTTGACTCCCCTGTTTTTGTGAACAAATACCACCCCGCTGATAAGTCTTTTATGTCTTTAACCATGTCACAAGAATCATCCCTGGAAAAAACGGATAGTGGTGAGATCTCACTGACTCAGAATTTTAAATATCAGCAAAGCATTCATACTTTTGAGTCACTTCCCGGACATGCAGGACCGGATCTTAAACACGGTGACTACATCATACAAAGACAGGAAAAAGATGAGCAGGTTGTGCGTGAATTAGAGCTTAATAATTCTCGCCCTGTAGTGGCAACAGAATACCGCATGGGCGACGAAAGCCTGGTACGTGAAACCAAAGAAAGATTTCTTGTTACAGATGTACAAAAGGAAGAAGACAGCTACGCCAACGTTATTAACCTTCTGGAGCAGATTGATGCATCTGGCAAGGCCGTTTCTGAGTCACAGCAAGAACAACTATTGAACAGTGATGTACTCGAGTTATTTGAATACGCAGGTGAAACTGACGAAGATGTTAAATAGCGCCTGAAAACTATTCAGGCCGCTATTTATTGATGGCGGCTATGCAAAACTGAGAGCCGCTACCTGCCCTTCATTTTACCCAGCCACCAGACACGTACCGCAAGTTCTACAGCGGGTTCGGTACGCCCATGGGCAGGCGGGTGTCTTTTTCCAGGCGGCGATGAGCAGTTCAAAGCAGGTGTGATCGTGGCTGTCTTCCACTAATTCAGTGGAGACACGCCAGCTGTTGGGGTACTGCTGCTGGTAATACTCTGCGGCCTGATGTGCCGTTTCTGCTGCGACTGTCCAGCTGTCGTGGAGGACGCTGGTCACTCTGAAAATGGAGCCTTCACGTAGTTTTTCAATTATCCGCTGGCGTATTTTGCTGCGCTGGATAGTGTATGCCTCGGGTGCCTCAATACCCAGCAGTACTTGCTGAGGCTGATAGTCGCTGGGCATGATTCTTATAATGATGGTTTCCCCGGCCGGGGTGGTAATGGTGGTGGCTTCGCCACAATGCGTGCTAAGAATTAACATGGTGCTTTCCCTGGGCTCTTTGTATCAGAGCCATTGCGCCGTTACATGCGCTGATAGCAGGTAACGTTTCCATTTTTCACGGTGTAGCACCAAAACAGCAGGCCTGTGTTGCCACGGGCCTGCAAAGGGCTACATTCATTTCACCGTCAGGCCCGGTTAAACCGATGGCCCTGCCTGCACCGACAGCGCCGGTTGCACAGGGGGGTGTGAAGCCGGTCGGCTGCGCAGGCAGCTGAGTACAGCCCGTGAAAGGTAGCGGAAATCAGCCCGTTGGCATCGGTATCGCCCTGCTCTCGCATGGGTGGGCAATATAACGGGCAGGGGCAAACGATGCGCCCTTAAGTGCAGGAAAAGTAAGGAAAAATGCTTTGAACAGGGCGAAGCCTGACGTACCATCTCTGTAGCCATTACGGACTCTCGTTTAGTCTGTTGTGGTTAGCTGCCGTGGGGTGTTGACGCACCCGGCGGTAGCGCTTTTTATCATTCAGGTAAATTGTCTAACGTCGTACTGCGGCGCTCCTTTCTCGACAAACCTGTTGTAGTAGCCACCCACATGGGTGCCCAGCTATAAAACACCAAAAGCCCCCTGGTTAGCAAGTGAACTATGGGGGATATTGAAGGATTTTCTAACGCGGACACAGAGTGATAGGCACAGCAGGCTTAGCTGTTATCGGCTGGTATGGGTCATCACATTCTCCTGAGAATGATGCCGATACGGCTGGCGGGGTGCCATGCAGTGTAGGCAGCGCTTCAGGAGAGTGCGAATTTTTGTGGGTGGCCTTTATTTTTCTAGTATTGGACATTGGCGAGGGGTCCATATATGCCCTTTATTTTTTATTTTTTTATCCTTTATTTTTGTTCTTATTGTCATCACTTGAGTGAAAGCTATCCTCTTCTAGGGTTATCGAGTACTCCCAATCAAAAGGAAAAATTTCTGACTCGGGCATAGACAACTCTGTTAGGACAGAAGGCCTGTCCTGAAAGTCCCACCATTTATCTCTAATATTCCAATAGACCCCAATTAGATCGCCTCCGGTATCCGTATTAACACGAAACACCGATGGAATATTTGTTCCATTTTTCAGAATAGTCACCCCACAAACCCAATACTCACCATCACCTTTTGGAATCATATCGAGAGATAAAACATTTGAACGCTCTTCACCATGACCAACCCTAATAGCAAACGTGGGAGATGTATGAACAAGATTTAACCATTGTACTGTTTCTTGATCTTCTATCATTATAAATTCTCAATAAGGATTAGGGTCAGGCGGGTCGATACTAGGAACTTTACCACCAGGACGGTAGAACCTATGTGTTATTTTATGTAAATCAACTCCCTGTAAAACCATGTTTTCTACCGCATCAGTGCCACCATCAAAAAGTGCTTTCTTGTGATGAACAGCGTATCCAGGTGGTACCCTGCCCTGCTCAAGCCACTGCCTGATATTTGACGGAATTTTATCGCTGTTAGCGAGATTTTTCAAAAACGCCGACCGTGTCGCCGTACTTCTGACTATGCCAGGCCGAGGCCCAAGAACTAGAGTACCACCCTCTAAGTGCATTTGAGGCAAATTAGTTGCTTGATTAGGGTTTCTTGCAACTACAACCTCATTACCAACTGTTCTGTAGTGATATCCACTAGGAAGTTCCGGCAGATTAACATCTGAAATGTCAAAATCAGATAAGGGCTGACTATCGGTTAGGCCTATATCACCTCTATCACCACCCGTAACTGTTCCCGTACCATTGTCACTACCTGAGCTACCGCCTTCAGCAGAACCTTCATTTTGAGATAGGGATTCAGAATCTGAACCACCCTTGTCACCCTTACCATCCCCCCCTCTGGCAGGCCTTCTTGTCAGCAGTACGGTTGCAACACCTGAAATCAGTTCGGCTCTTAACTGTTCGGATTTATCCTGTTCCCCATTCTCTTTCAGGCGGTCAACTTCTTCCCAACCGGCTGTTAGTGCGCCCCATAGTTCTGCCAGCCCATCCAGCTGTTCCTGTAAAAGAACTTTTCGCGCATCCTTGTCGCCAGCTACTGCCATGAGATGCAGCATGACTCTGTCCTGGTCGGTTATATCGTTTATAGCCTCCTCAGCGCCGGACAGTGCACTGTTGATCAGCCCACGGATACCAGCGTTCAGTGAGTTCACAAACTCAGGCGACTCAGCTGCTGTTTTATAGATGCGGAGCAGCTCTTTTGCATGGGCATATTCACGTTGTTGGGTGCTGCCGGGTTCCAGTGGTCCGGCGTCTTTGTAGTTATCAACGGTCTGTTGAAGTTCATCCAGTGCAGACTGGAACTCGGGGCTGCGTGGCAGTGCGCTGGCTGATTCCAGAGTCTTTTCGCGCCCTTCACTGGTTTCTCCCAGCACGTAGAGCTGGCCCATCAGACTCGCTTGTTCAGCCTGATCACAGGTGTTTTCCAGACGGCAGCTAACCAGCTTTTTTTCCAGTCTTTCTTTTAATGAGGATTCATCGTGTGTCAGGTAGTTATTTACGGTCTGACCACTGGTATTTACGGCACCGGCTACGCCATTGGCTGCGCCACCCACGGCGGCGCTAGCGGCCACAAGGATACTGTCTTTAAGCGGGCCCTTTATGCCCATGTCGTCCAGCGCATCTGCAAGTACAGGCGTACCATAAGTGACAGCCAGTGCGGCTGCAGCCCCTGTCAGGTTACCGCTCATCGCACCGGAGAGTGTATGCATCACCAGGCGGTAAGTACCCTGTTTGCCCCAGTTATTTTCTATCTGTTTTGCTTCGTCAATCAGTGTCTGAGTTTTGGCCGGATCGGTTTCCTGGCGGGCCTGTTCAAGCAGGTTTTCAGCGTGTTGCATCTTGCTCTGCGCATAGTTACCAATAACTTGAGGCATCTCCTGACTGAGCAGTTGCTGCACCGCAACCTCATCCTGGACATTGCTGACTTTGTCCGTATTGAAGATACGGTCCAGCACCTGGTGGGCCTCAGCCTGATCGCGTTTCAGTGTGCCCAGTGAGAAGTTCGGGTCATCTCGTGTGATGATCGTGCCATCAGACACTACCGAAAACGTAGTACTACTGGCACTACCGCTGTCATCGGCCATGCCACCGCTTGGAATGGCGCCGCCGCTACCAGAGACACTGATTCCTACACTGACGCTGTCGATGTCGTATTCGGCGTGGTTTTCCAGCTGATCCCAGCTGAGGTTGCCGGTGCTGAGGCGGTTGTTGTCCGGGTTGCTGCCGACGATTGCAGCGCCCTTCAAATCGGTATTGCCGCCGACGGTGATATCGAAGCCGCCGTCACCGGCGAAGATACCGCTCTGTTCCTGCACGGCGATGTAGTCGGAGTCTGCATCCAGTTTGTTGTAGTTAAAGGAGAAGGACGACGAGGGGCCTATGGTTACACCAGCACTCGCAGATTTCTGGTCATTCTGGTAGTGGTCTTCATCTTGCTGGCTGATGATGTTGAGGTCGCCACCAATGTCAGCGATTACGCTGTCACCGGAGACCTGGGCACCGTGCAGGGTGGTGTCGCCGCCTGATTCCAGCGTGACGTTGCCGTTGTTGGCACCCAGCTGGGTTTCCAGATATTCCAGGTTGGTCTGGTTGATCAGGCCACGGGCGTTGCTGGCCGAGACAAATACGCCCGTGCCTTGCCCGGTGCTGATTTTTACGCCCACTCCCCAGCTTTTACTTTTGCTTTCGCTGTCAGACTCGTAGCGCTTTTCAGCGCTATCAAGGTTGATCTTGTTCGCTGCAATCAGGGTGATATCGCCGCTCGCTTCGACGGCAGGGATCGTTGCCTCGGTGCTGTCTTCTTCTTTTTCTACCCCACTACGAATGATGCTACCGGTGCTGTTGATATTGCCGCTGTCTTCACGCTGATCATCGGCACGGGCGACGATTTTGATGTTGTTACCGGCCTGCAGGGTGCTGCCCAGGGCCTGGGCCTGGTGGCTGTTGCTGGTCTGTGACGATGAACTGCTGCCTACGCTGATAGAGAGTTCGATGCTGCTCTCCAGCTGTTTGACGTCTTCAACGCTGGTGATCTCACCGTTAGCCAGGGCATCAAGGTCATTATCTAGCGCGTCAAGTTCGTTATTTAAACCGTCTTTAGCCTCCTCAGCACTGATATCCAGTACGCCCGTTTGTTGCAGCAGCTTTTTGGTGTGGATAGCGGTACGTGCTGCTTGCAGGGTTGTCAGGCGGGCATTGTCTGTACTGCTGGCTGATTTCAGAGCATTGACGGCAGTTACAGCAGTATCCAGTACGCCCAGTGAAAGCTTGGCGCTGAGGCCACTTTGCTTGAAGTAGTGCTCATAGCTATCGTCGATGGTGTTATAGGCGCTGTTGAGGTTGACGTTATCCGCTTCAAGGCTGATATCACCTGTCAGTGCATCCATTCGAGAGGCGGTTACGTTCAGGTCATTACCAGCGTTAACAGTGATATCACCGTCGCGGGTAAGCAGCTCAGAGCCCACCTGGAGCACCTGATGACTCATCTGAGTGATGTCTTCAGTCTGGCTGCCCGCCGTCACGGACAGGCCTCCACTGGAAAACACTCCGGTAGTCGAACTGTGGCTGGTGTAGTTTTCGTCGGTGGAGGTCGCAGCGCTGCTGATATTGATATCTTCGTCTGCATTCAGGCTAATGCTGTTATTAGCACCCAGCGCAGAGCCAACAATGTTGATGTGCTGGCCTGCATTGATTGCAACGTCTTCGGCACTGAGCACGCTGCCAATGGCTTCGTCAACGCTACGTGTACGCTGGTCAACATGTACTTCCCGACGGTTAAAGCTCAGGCTGTCGCTGCTGCTGGTATCGGTTTCTGTCAGGCTACCGGTACCTGCGAAGACGGCGACGCTGCCTTCGGTGGCGGTCAGTGTCAGGCCGCCGTTGTCGCTGTTCAGCTCGCTGCCAATAATGGCGATGTTGTTTTGACTGCTCAGGCTGATGTCACCACCGGAATCGATGTAGGTGGAGGTCAGCACACCCAGTTCTTTGCTGTGGCTTTCGCTGGTTTTTTTGCGTTCCAGAAAACCTTTTTTGTAATCCAGGCTCAATTTAAAGCCTGATTTAGAATATTCATGAATCTGCCGTTGCTCACCACGGCTGGCCAGCAGGTTGATATTGCCTGTGCCAGGGCCATTGTTACCGGTGGCAATCAGCTGGGTGGTGCCGGTGGTATTCAGATCAGCAGAGGTCAGGTTGATATCGCCATCGGCCTGCAGCAGGCTGTTACCGCCGACATTCAGAGTTGTCGAAACAACGTCTACCATGTGGCTGTCGTTCGATTCTTTGGTACGTTTCAGTCCAAAGAGGCCTTTTTTATAGCTGTAGCTATAGCTGTCATCAACCTGGCTACCGGCGTTCAGGTTAAGATCACCCCCAGCCAGCATCACAGCATTGTTGGCAACATTGATGTTGGCCGCGGTGATATTTACATCACCACTGTCACGGGTTTGCAGCCGTCCGTTGTCGTCCGTACCGGCAACGTTGATCAACAGGTTGTTGCCCACATCAAGGCCAACCCCGATTGAGTCGATACGGGTGCTTTTGCTAACCGAGACTTTTTTACGGCCAAAGCTTCTCTTTTTGGTAGAGCGACTCTCCGTGACGGTGCTGTCGTGCAGTTCGTTCAGATTGATGTTGTTGATGGCATTGAGCGCCAGGTTGCCGCCAGTTTTGACGGCGGTGCCATCCAGGTTCAGATCGTTCCCGGCGGTCAGTTCAGCATGGCTACCGGCAGTCAACCGGGTGACCTGGTTAGTCAGGGTGTCGCTATTGCTGTGGCCACGCCGCCAGCGTCGCTCTGTACGGTCATGTTCAACCAGTGCGCCCAGTTCAATGTTATTACCGGCATTTAGCAGCAGAGTTTTACCGGCCTCAAGATCAGACGCTTTTAACTGGATATCCTGTGCAGCATTGAGCTGCAGACTGCCCGTTGCCTGGATGCCTGCGCGGTTTCCGGCGATATGGCTGTCAATATCCGTGAGAGTTCTACGACCATTTACCGTTACTGTGGTTTCTGTTTGTGCGAGGGTGCTCTGGCTGATGATATTGCCGGTGTAGCTGGTGAGGGCTATGTTGGCTCCCTGAATCAGGCCACCACCGCCCAGGCGTCCACCCTGGTTGAGAATATTGTTCTGTGCATCCAGCGTGATATCACCCGCGGTTTTCAGCTGACCAAGGTTAGCAATGTCCTGACCACTGCGCAGGCGGATGCCGTTATCCGCCAGCATGGAACCTTCATTACGAATCGCGCCGTCGGTGTCGATGGTGATATCGCTGGCGGACACCAGTGCGCCACCGTCGTAGAGGTCTTCTTCATCAACACTGACCAGGTAAACCTTCGGTGTCAGCACGGTGGTGCTGGTGCCATCGGCCAGGGTGACGGAAGTTTCGACCATCCAGACGATATCACTGGTCAGATGGGCCATTTGATCGGCGCTCAGTTCCACACCGGGCGACAGCTGGAAACGTTGGGCAAACTCAACTCCGCTGTCCATCAGCGCCTGAAATTGATCTTGCGAGTCACTGTAGCCCGACAGATAACGGCGACCTGTCATCTGCGTAACCTGCTCAGTCACCAGTCGCTGTTCGTAGAACCCATCGCCATAGCGTTTCAGCTGGCGGGAGGGGTCTTTGGCCAGTTGATCCAGCATGTAATCGGAAGCGAGGAAGGTTTCCCGGCGGGTGAACAGCGGATCAGTTTCGACCAGGTAGTCAGCTTCGGGGGAAGTATTCAGCACAAACAGCTTGTTGGACGGCGGGGTAACCGGTGCAGGCCGGTTGGTGGTAATAACCGTGGTATTCAACGCTTCACCGGAAATCGGCTTACCGCCCGCCAGCTGCATATCATTGATACGGGAACCTACGGAAGCCAGTGATGCCGCTCGCGCATCAGCAGCATTGGCCCCTGCAACAGAGCTGGTTGCACCATTGGCAGCCGTCGGCAGGTTAGCAACCGTGACCGCGCCGGGGGACGATTGAGACAGCAGGTTTTTAACATCGGCAGCAACACCCGTCTGGTAGCCCTCCACGGTTGTTGTCGCTACCGCTGCAGAGGCCTGTACGGCTTGTGCCCCGCTACCAGTGGCAGGCGTATGATCGCCAACCGTCACAGCGCTGGCTGCGGTTTGCGACTGTAACCCCGATGCTGTGCTATCCGGGCTTAACTGCGCAGAGGCAACACCCGAGCTGCCTTCACCCTGCAACGTGCCGGTTGCCGTGCCAGCAGCCTGGTTCTGTACATCGCCGCCTTGCACATTATGGGCTGCAACTTCACCTGCCGTGGCGCCCTGTGCGCCGCTATTACCGGCAGAGCCACTGCTGTATTGGGCGATTAACTGCTGTGCTTCGGTGCCGCCAAGGGTGTAGGCGAGGCTAGCAGCCGACTCTTCAGTATTAACCGTGACCGTTGTAACCCAAGTATAACCTCTGCTGTCAGATAAGCTGTCAGATAAACTAACCATATGGTTATGTACATCTCGCTTTATAGTCGTGGTTTTTGATAGCGAAACTGATTCAATACTTTCAAGGCTAGAGGCTACATTTAAGCCCCCGCTAGCCAGAATAATGCTATCTGTATTTGTGACACTTCCCCCGGAAATAGTCATATTTCCGCCAGCAATAATTTTCCCTGGGGCAGAGGCATTTACAACAGTACGTTCTACATCAATATATTCACGTATAGTAAAGTAATTAGAACCACCAAATGCATCCCAAATTTCATGTTGCTGGATATCACCAGAAACCCTAAACCCTGAACCGATAGGCTGCCCCCATACTTGCTTTTCTTTCCAATAGCCATATGTCTGCGGATCATTTTCTACTGTAAATTCAACACCGCTATTTGAGTTAGTCAGACTTCCCGCAACAATAGATAAATTACCTGAAGCTTCAATCAACGCGGCATTATTGGAAACAGAGCCTGAGCGAATACTCATATCGCCCAGGCTGTAAATCATTGCATCCTGTTCATTGATTATTGTCTGGTTATCAAGAGCCAATGAACCACGGGATGCAATAACGGCGTTGCTGTAGTTATGGAAGGTGCTGGAACCTATCCCAATATCATCGCCGTAGATGCGGCCGTAGTTGTGTAGATAGCCGCCTTCGATCAGTACGCTATCACCATCAATAACTCCACCGCTGTTGTTAAACAGCCCTTGTGACATGTTCAGCCGCAGGTCGGTCGCGTATATCTGGCCATCGTTGGTCAGGTCGGTTCCGTTCAGCTCCAGTGTGTAGGCGCTGGACAGCAGGCTGCTGTTGGTAAAGCTGTTGGCGGTGATGGACAGGCTGTTACCCGCAATCAGCTCCGAGGTGTTATTAAAATCACCGTCGAGCTTCAGTACCAGATCATACTGTGATGCCAGCTTTCCCTGTAGCTGTGTACTGCTGGTTTCAACCGTGAGCAAGGTGTTAGAGGCAAGTTCACCACCATCATTTTGTAATGAGGCAACCTTCAGCAGGGCCTCACCCTCAAACTCGATTGTGCCATTGTTATTATTAATCTGATTTGCCGTTACCGTCGCGGCTTTCTGGCCAGAAATATAACCCTGACTGTTGTTAATATTATTTGCATCCAGTGACATATCGCCCTGGCTTATTAATTCGCCTGAACTGTTATTAAGATCACCGGTTAAATCAAAATCCTGCTTGCCAGCACTGGCAATATAACCATTCTGATTATCAATACCCGCTGCGCTGATCGTCAGATCACCCGAGGTAACCAGGCCACCACTGCTTTTTGTACCGCTATTGTTAATCGTACCCTGTACACCAAGATCAAGGCTGCCACCGGCCTGAATCAGCCCTCGGGTGTTATCCAGCGATTGTAAATTGAGGCTAAGCTCTTCACCCGAGATCAGTACACCGTCGGTATTTTTTATAGCAGAAATACCCGCCAACACCAGTGCACCACCGGCTTGAACAGTACCCTTACTGTTATCAAGCGCATTGCCGTTGGTATCGAGGGTTATATCGCCATTCTGCGTTGCCAGCGTGCCGCCAGCATTGGTGATGGTACTCGCATCAATGGCCAGTGAGGCATTACTGGCACTTAACCCGGCAACCATGGTTCCGTCGGTATTATCCAGTTGCGATGCGGCTATCTGCACGCCCCCACCGGTAGAAATACTGCCGCGTTGATTGGAGACGGTGCCCGTTGCCGACAATGCTGCATTCCCCAACGCACTGACGGTACTGTCCTGTAAGGTGATGCCGCCGCTACTTGCCGTCAACGTCAGATCCTGCTGGCTGTTCAGCGTTGCACCAGAGAGTTGCAGGCCACCGGCACTCAGCTGCATCGCCGCAGATGACTGCAGGAAACCCGAAGATTGAATATTCGATGCATTAATCCGTAACTGGCCACCGCTATAGACCTCAGCACTGCCCAGCTCCGTGCTTGCTGCGGTACTCAGCTGCATATTCCCGTCTGCGCTGATTGTGCCACCCCCAGCCGCCAGGCTTTGAGCATTCAGTGTCAGCGTACTGGCAGAATGCAGTAATCCATTACGGGTGCTGATAGCCCCACTGAATGAATGTTGCTGTGTACCCTGGCTGACAACCCGGCCATTACGATTATCAAAACTGCTGCCGGAAAGGCTGAGGGAGCCCAGGCTGACAATCCCTTTGTCAGACTGGGTATCGGTATTGGAGAGCTGCTTAACGTTGAGCGCAATGTTCCCCGATGATTGAAGCAAACCGCTGTTGTTGTTCAGATCACCACTGTTAACCATTACCGCACTGTGCCCGTCAATCACACCCCGCGTGTTATCAACTGTTTGTCCATGGCTGTTGATATCAACACGGCCCGTTGTACTGAGCAGCGTGCCGTCACGGTTGTTAATGGCATCGGTTGAAAGGATCAGATCAGCGTTACTGCTATTCGCTCCGGCGATCACGGTGCCCCTAAGGTTTGTCAGTGCTTTGGCATTGATAGCCACCCCGGCACCACTGACCAGCTCGGCATCAGTCAGATCGATACTGCCAGTGGAGGTCAGCGTAGAAGCTCCGTTAACACTGAGGCCTGATCCCGTCAGATCAAGCGCACTGCTTTCTGCTTTGAGTAGCAGGTTGCCTTGGGTATTAGCGGTACTATTTGCAAGCGTGATATTCCCAGCCGTAATATCCAGATTTCCACCCGACTGGAGGTCAGCAGTGTCCCCGGTTATCACATCTGCGATCAGCACCAGCTGCTGGCCGGTCGTGATCGTGCTGGCGTCCAGCGACAGATTGCCCGTCGCACCCAGCTGCGCAGACCCTGTGGCGATAATCTGTGCACGATCACCGGTGAGTTGACCACTCTGGAGACTGAGATCACCGGCTGACTGAATGATCCCGTCAGCTGTGTTCAGGCTGGACTCAGCATCAATCACCATATTGCCCAGGCTGGCGATGCTGCCGAAGAGGTTGTCCAGGGTGTCGGCAATAACCGTCAGAGTACCCTGACTGAAGATGCCCTGTTCATCGTTATCAGCGCGGTTGCTGATCTGCCCGGCGTTGATCGCCAGCGCGTCGCTGGACTGCACCAGCCCGGTGTCGTTGTTCAGGCTGCTTAGCTGCAGGTCCACCTGGTCCGTGCTGCTCAGGGTGCCTTCGCGGTTGTCGAGATCGCTACCGGTCAGGCTGATGCCGTCCCCCAGCACGGTGCCTTCAGTGTTATCAACGGCACCGGTTAACAGAGTCAGCGCGCCCTGGCTTTCAATGCGCCCGGTGTGGTTGTTGAGCTGGCTGCTGCCAGTGTCGATCTGCAGAGTGCCACTGTTGTTGAAAATCAGGCCATCTGTATTATCCAGCGAGCCGGTGGTCAGCTGCAATGTGGTGTTGCTTTCCAGTAATCCGGCACTGATCTGGCCAGCGCGGTTACTTAGTTCTGCCGCTGTCAGGGTGGCATCGCCACCACTGGCCAGCACACCATCGTCAAGGTTAATGCGCCCGCTGGCCTGCAGGCTGGCATCGGCCACACTGCTCAGATCACTGCCCTGCAGATTAATCTCGCCTGCACTGGCGTTTAATGCCAGATCTCGCTGGCTATTGAGCACACTGCTGGTCAGCTGGATATCCGCCGCCGCTACGGCCATATCTGTCTCGGAATACAACTGTGCTGTATCGGCCGTAATCTGGCCTGCGGTGAGGTTCAATGCCTGCCCGGCGTTCAGGTTGGCATTATCCAGTGTGGCCAGGCCGGTGATGTCAGCGTTAAGTGCCTGGCTTGCGGTAATATCGGCGCGTGTACCTTGCAGGGTGCCCGCTTTGAGGGTCAGGCTATCGGCCGACTGGATCGTGCCGTCCTGGGTGTTCAACTGGTCGCTCACATCAAATTCGAGCGCCCCAAGGCTGGCGATGTTGCCAAAGAGGTTGTCCAGCGTGTCGGCGATAACCGTCAGAGTAGCCTGGCTGAAGATGCCCTGTTCATCGTTATCAGCGCGGTTGCTGATCTGCCCTGCGTTGAGCGCAAGGCCATCACCGGATTGCACCAGCCCGGTGTCGTTGTTCAGGCTGTTTAGCTGCAAGTCCATCTGGCCATTGCTGCTCAGGGTGCCACCACGGTTGTCGATGTCGGTTCCCGCCAGGCTGAGACTGTGACCCAGTACGGTGCCATCGGTGTTGTTCAGGCCACCAGTTTGCAACACCAGCGCACCCTGGCTTTCAATACGCCCACTGCTGTTGTTGAGGCTACTGTCATCAGTGTTTATCTGCAGGCTGCCATTGTTGCTAAAGATCAGGCCTGATGTGTTATCTACCGCCCCACCACTAATATTAAAGGCTGCGTTACCTTTGATCAGGCCTGCACTTATTTCTCCAGATCGATTCGTTATATAACGGGCTTCTACATCAATACCCCCACCACTTAAAACTCGGGCCTGGTCTATATTGACCGTATTGGCAGCATCCAGACCAACAGCGTCGGCAACGTTGATTACCGAGCCACTGAGTTGCAGATCACCCGACGTAGCACTTAGCGACAGATCTCCCCCGCTATTAATTGTTGCATGGGTCAGTTGCTGACTTTCTGCCCGAATAGTAGTACTACGCTGGGATTGAATATCAACTTCTGCGGCATTAACCACAGCAGCATCGATAGTCAGCTTTCCGTTGCTATGAATAGCAGCACGCGTAAGTGTTGTATCACCCTTAGTTGATATTCTGGTGTCTAAATCAGAAACTAACTTGCTGTCTGCCGATGCAAACCGTCCTGCAGTAATATCCAGGCTCCGGCCAGAATGGATCTCACCGGAGGTGTTATCCAGAGTGTTTTCAATATTAAAACTAACATCCGCCTCACCAATAACCCTCCCTGATCTATTATCAAATGAATCAGCCCGCAGAGTAATACTGTTCATGCTGACAATGCCATTCGAGACAGCACGGCCATAATTAGTCACGTTATTGGCAGCAATCACCAATGCGCCAGCGGACTGCAGCAACCCAGCATTATTTTCAACGGAAGATGCATTTATAGTCAGCTGATCTGAACTATGAACCAGCCCATTATTATTGGTGAGACTAGACACGGACAATACCGCCCCGGCACTCTTTATTTGGCCTTTTGAATTATTCAGATGTCCTGCATCGATTGTCAGTGATTGTGTACTTTCAATCCATCCATTACGGTTATCAACCATACTTCCGGCTGTATTGATAACGGCCTTTCCTGAACGGTTTACAATAGTGCCAGATCGATTATCCAGGTGCCCACTGTCTATTGTTAATGTTGAATAACGGCCTGATAATCCTGCGGCTATAATCCCAGACTCGTTACTAACTTCTCCAGCCTGGATACCAACATTTTCACCAGCAAGCAAAGAACCGTTATCAAGATTAACGGCACCGCTAGCAGTAAGCGTGGCCTCTCTATCACTATTTAGATGACTTGTATTAAAATCCAACCCACCGGCAGTCGCAACTAAATCAAGATTTCCCCCGGCATATAGGGAGGTTGTTGTCAGTTGCTGGCCTGTGGCAGTTATAGAAATATTATCAATAGCTTGAATGGTATTACTGCTACCGTTTACCCGGCCGGCATCTACTTTTATAGAACCATCAGCGTAAGCAGTAGAATTATCAATTGAGAGGCTATTATTTACATCCAGATTAATATTTTTTACAGATGAAAGCCTGCCATTATCACTAGAGAATTCATTAGAATTTATATTTAAATCATTGCCTGATTGAATCAACCCATCATCATTTAAGATAGACCCAGATACATTAATTTCCTGTGTTTCTTTACTTACAACCTTCCCTGTACTGTTATCAAAATCGTGTGATTTTATTTTTACATCACCAAGACTTATCAGCCCCTCTTTATCACCACTTCCACTATTTATTACCGATCTTGCAGAGATCATGAGGCTATCAGATGCCTGAATGGTTGCAGATCTATTTGAGAGGGATTCAGTATTAATGGTAACGAAACCGCCACCAATCAATCCGCTTTCAGTATTATTTGTGCTTATTGATACAACGGTTAGTTCGCTTTTTCCTGAAATAAGGGATGTGTTGCTAAGATTATCTGTATGTATTGTTGTTTTAACAGAATCAATACGTCCATTATCAGTAACCGCCAGGCTACCCGACTTAATGACCACTTCATTGTCAGTGATAACATCAGTATCAGTAAGGACTACGCTGCCCTTTGAATGCAACGAAACAGTACCCTCAGAACCGATAGTTGCCTTACTTGAAATAACTTTCCCAGACGTTACCGTAACACCCTCTGTTGAATACAACTGAGTACCATCAAGTCTTATGTCATCAGCATCAATTGTTATCAAACTGTTGCTGGAAATAACTCCAGCCTGATCAATGAGGGTGGCAGATTTCAGATACAATCCCGACTGACTGTGGATGCGTCCACTGTTGGTTATATCACTATCGGCCTTCACAACCAGCGCATTACTCTTCAGAGACGAGTCCTGAAAAATACTACCCGTATTCTTTACAATTTTTGCCGATATATTTATATTATTTGCTTGAACTGAGCCAGCTTGCAGGACTCTTCCCGACCCGACAATAGTTAAACCAACAGAAGTTGTTTCTGCATTAAGAAAAACATCGCCTTCAGCACCAATGGATATCTTGTTAGCTGCATGAACTTCACCTACGCTAACATCACCATTAGCGGACAGTGTTAAATCATCATCCAATGCAACAATTCGACCGGTACTGTTAACACCTAGCCCTTCTTCTGTTGCAATTAAGTGAATTGTATTGGCATACATTCCACCCACATTTTTTACATCAACAGCAAATAAAGGCTTATACCCTGATCCTTGAATTGAGGTGTGTGATAGATCAGCAGGAAGTATTCGCTGACTTCCGGTTAAGACGTTTAATTTTTGTGCCCATACATCCCCTTCAACAACTAAACTACGCGCCAATAAATCAAGCTGTTCTAACTCAGATGCGTTAACACCAGCACCCGATATATTAATATTTCCACGCGTAACATCTAAATAACCTAACGCCCCTTCTTGATTAAAAACGGGAACACCCGTTGTCATGGTTACTTTATTACTGTTAATAAAGCCACAACCAGCACAATTTATGCCGTTTGGATTAGCAATTATAAGGTCAGTTTTAGGCCCGGCTACTTCGATAAAGCCATTCAGGTTTGAGAGATGTGTACTGGTAACCTCATTCAATATCAAATCAGCAGGTTTTTCCAGCAACTGTAAGCTTTCTGTAATCCAACCGCCCAGTTGGGTTTGAACAGATTCAGTTGAGTTGTTAAGGATCAGTCCATCTGGGCCGACATTGAAGTGGCTATATTGATTGTGTGATAGTCCATCATCGTTTGGCGGCGCAATATGAACAATAGGCGTTCCATTAATAGCCGCATCAATAATTGGTGTTTTTCCTGAAATTCTATTGGCTGACACAACGTCTTCAGCGAAAGAAACATCGCTAATAAACAAAAATAACAACTGCCAGCAGTACACGAACAGAGTAATGGCAGAGGATATACGTGTTTTATTACTGTAAGAATCGTTTTTCATCACATCATCCTTGTGTGAAATATGTGTCAGCCTGCTATACAGCAGTCAAAGTTCATATACTAACGAAAGATATGGATTTAATTTCTCTGTTTCAAAAGCGTCCGGCTTGATAATTGGAATACCTATAGATGCGTCTATATAGATTGATTTCAACTCACCTCGCCACCCGAATGCCATGCCCACAAGGCTCTTCCCGGAAAGCTGTCCAGAACTCGGACCGTATACAATGCCCGCATCCAGCCCGCCATACCAGCTGCCTTCAGTCTGTGAGCCCGGTTTTTTTTGCCATTCATTACGCCAATACAGCCCACTTTCAGCCAGCAGTACACTTTCCCCATCAAACCCTCGGACGCTATATCTGCTGCCTATAGAGAACTGCTCATTGGTAAGAATATTATCATCTGTATGCTGAGCGTAAATACGACTACTGTACAACCAGCTATCAGAGAGGATTGGCTTTTTAACATCAAGGCTAAGGTTCCATATATAAGGCCTCAACGTTGCCCCACCCTCGACTACATCTATCAGATCATGTTCGGCTCCAAACCAACCAACACCTTTACGTATTGAAAGATCAACTTCCATTGCAAGGCCGTCAGAAAAGTGTTTTTCCAGGCGCCCTCCAACGTCAACATTCACTGTATTCCTGCGTTGCACAAGTAACTCAATATCATCAAGAAAGCTATTTGAGCTCCTAAAGCTAAGGCCACCATGTAATAAAACTTTTGTAGAAGCATCACGGTAAAATGTATGCTTCAAATTTGCTTTAGTACTATGACTACTTCCGCTGGACACAAAACGAGCAGTGGTTCCAGAAACAACTTGTGAAAATCGTGTATATGTATGGGAAAAATTTAGATGAGAATATCCAATTGGAACACTGTATTGTGCACTCAAGCTCTGCGATAGGTTTTCACTGTCTACTTTTTCAACACTACTATTAGCGCTAATATTAAATACATCTCCAATTCCCAACCCATTTTCGTTTACAATATAAACAGATGCCTGAGTTTTAGAAACATCTCTATTTCCAGAATTTGACAATGTTATTCCACCACGTAGTGTATCTTCAGCTTTGACTGCCCTATCTAGAACAACCTTGGAACTATCCTGCTGACGACCTGGAACAATTCTCACTTTAGCTGTTTGGCTTTTCAGCCTGCTTATATTTTCAACCCCTTGTTCCAAGTCTCTTATATTAAGTATATCACCCTTTGTAAATGGAAAGAAAAAGTGCTCTCCTTTTTTAAGCTTTTCTTCACCATTTGATTTAGAAGAGAAAACAATAGTATCAACAACCCCAGCATGAAACTGAAGTTTTAAAATTCCATCACGGAGATTCTGGCGAGGGAGTGATACCTTTGAGGTAACAAAACCCTTTTCAACTAACCCTTCATTAAGGTAGGCGATAATATTTTTAAGCCCTTCAACCCCAATACAGTGATTAGCAAATTGTTCTACTTCTTTTGAAATCCAGCCTATTTCTACATCATTGCTGGCACGGACAATAGTACGTTCTATAAGGAAGCATCGATCTTCGTCGGGGAGTGCAATATTTTTGTCATTATTTTTTTCAGATGACAGAGTACTATTTTTTTGCTGAAGCTGTTTTAAGGATTCATTCTGTATCTTTTCCTGCCGCCTCAAACCTTCTTCAGAAACACCTAATATAGAGGCCGTTTCTGACGCAGCCTGAACGGGCACAACAAACGCGGTTACGCAACTAATGAAAGCCAAAGAAGCTGAACTACGAAACAGAGCCATCAAATCCCTTTCAACAGCAGTACAAATTAAGATTATGTAAGGAAAATATCGAAGCAAAAATACGTCATACAGAAGCGCAGTTCAACCACACTCAATAAAATAATCCTTTTACTATCCCAAAGGATTAGGAAAGCAAAGGTTGCCAGGCGGTATAAGCCCGAACAGAGCTTTCAGCACATCAAATAACCAGCCCCAGCTCAGCGCTCCTCCTTATTCCAAAAAGAAATAAAAAAAACCACTTCAATGCGGTTGAGCCATATACGACTAAAGACTAGAATGCGCGCACCGCTACACACCGGATAGCAACGGCAGTCACCCGGCTCAGACAGATGCCCGGGCTGGCCGATCTGGCGTTCCACACTGCCACTGGCAGGCTATCCGCCTTGTGTAACGCTACGTTCTGTATTGACCCTTTGACAGATAATTTCAGTTTGGATACCACTATGAACGCACGCCCATTGGCGCTGTTACCGCTGTTGCTGTTCCTTGCCATGTTTATTGGCAGCGGCCTGTACTACCAGAGCCAGAATGTTGATTTTGCTTTCTATCAGATCTCCGCGCCGGTGGCGATTCTGCCTGCTATTGTGCTGGCGATGCTGCTGGCCAAAGGCGCGCTGAACGAGCGTATTGATACCTTTATTCGTGGTGTGGGTGATAACACCATTATCACTATGGTGCTGATTTACCTGCTGGCCGGTGCCTTTGCCAGTGTCAGTAAAGCTATTGGCGGCGTGGATGCCACCGTGGCGCTGGGGCTGAACCTGGTGCCATCGGGCATGGTGCTGCCGGGCCTGTTTGTGATTACCGCGCTGATTGCGACCTCTATGGGTACATCCATGGGCACGGTGGCGGCGATTGCGCCCATTGCCGTGGGCCTGACGGAAGCGACCGAACTGCCGATCCTGCTGACCATTGGCACCGTTGTTGGGGGTGCGATGTTTGGTGACAACCTGTCGATCATCTCTGATACCACCATCGCCGCGACCCGCACCCAGGGCTGTGAGATGCGCGACAAGTTCCGTATGAACCTGAAAATTGCAGCCCCTGCTGCGTTGCTGACGCTGGTCTGGCTGTACTTTCAAGGCACGAGTGGCGTGGTGGAAGGCACCGGGCCGATTGAACTGATTAAAGTGCTGCCATATCTGGCGGTGCTGGTGCTGGCGATTAGCGGTTTGAATGTGATGCTGGTACTGCTCGGTGGTATTGTGCTGGCAGGGCTGGTTGGCCTGACCCAGCTGGCGGACTACAACGTGGCGCAGTTCGCTAAAGACATCTACGCCGGTTACAGCAATATGCAGGAGATCCTGATCCTGTCGATGCTGATTGGTGGCCTGGGCGCGATGATGCAGAAACAGGGCGGGCTGGAGTTTCTGGCTGATCTGATTAACCGCATCGCCCACCGTGACAGTAACCAGCGCCCTTCCTCACGCGCCGGTGAACTGAGCATTTCCACTGCTGTAGCGCTGACCAACACCGCCACCGCCAACAACACCGTAGCGATTGTGATCAGCGGCGCACTGGCCAAAGATATCGCCAGCCGTTACGGCGTAGACCCACGCCGCAGCGCCAGCCTGATGGACATTTTCTCCTGTGTGGTACAGGGTCTGCTGCCCTACGGTGCGCAGATCCTGCTGGCCTCCTCCATCGCCAGCGTCTCACCATTAGCACTGGCCGGTAGCATCCACTACTGCCTGGTGCTGGGTGCCGTTGCAGTCGCCTCCATCCTGCTGGGCTGGCCGGGTGGCAAACGCGACTGAGCGTTAAAACTTTGTAGCAATGCGCACCGTGAGCGTCTGGTTCAGAGCACTGACCAATGACGCCCGCGGCGCGGTCTGCTACAAGGGGCACAGCCTTTCATGTCATTTATAGTCCGTACCGGGGTTCTTCCCGGTGGGGACACCAGTCCCACAGTAAAACCAGGCCGCCACCGTAAAATCTCCACTCCCAGCCGCCACGCGCCCTTGACCCTGGACACTACTCGCCTCTGACATTAGCTGATACTGTCAATACTTTGATGACGCCGCATCGCACCCATTGTTTTTGCCAATTATGGTTTGTACCCGAGTAAAGGTAGTCAGACGTATGACGATGAGTGATATTGAAATCGCCCGCAACGCCCCGATCCAGCCTATTCAGCAAATCGCTGACCAGCTGGGTATCCCGGATACCGCCGTCAGCCCCTATGGCAAGCACAAGGCCAAGATTGACCTTGAGTACCTGGCCACGCTGGAGAAGCGTCCCAATGGCAAGCTGATTCTGGTAACAGCCATTACACCCACCCCAGCCGGGGAAGGTAAAACTACCACCACCGTCGGCCTGACGGACGGCCTGAACCGGATTGGTAAACAGGCCACCGCCTGCCTGCGTGAGCCCAGCCTTGGTCCCTGTTTTGGGATGAAAGGTGGGGCTGCTGGCGGCGGTTATGCTCAGGTGATTCCGATGGAGGATATCAACCTGCACTTTACCGGGGATTTTCACGCCATCGGCGCGGCGAATAACCTGCTCTCTGCCCTGCTGGATAACCATATTCACTGGGACAACGCGCTGGATCTGGATGTACGCCGGTTGAGCTGGAAGCGAGTCGTCGATATGAATGACCGCGCCCTGCGAGAAATCACCTGCGCGCTGGGTGGGCCGGGCAATGGCTTCCCCCGTCAGGATGGCTTTGAGATTACGGTGGCGTCTGAGGTGATGGCGATTTTCTGCCTGGCCACGGATCTGGATGATCTGCAGCAGCGACTGGCAAAGATTGTGATCGGCTATAACCGGGATAAACAGCCGGTCACCGCCGATCAAATCCTGGCCGACGGGCCAATGGCGGTGTTGCTCAAAGATGCATTGGCCCCCAACCTGGTGCAGACGCTGGAGCATAGCCCGGCCTTTATCCATGGCGGGCCGTTCGCCAACATCGCCCACGGTTGTAACTCAGTGATCGCCACCCGAACCGCACTCAAGCTGTCGGACTATGTGGTCACAGAAGCCGGCTTTGGTGCTGATCTGGGGGCAGAGAAGTTTTTCAATATCAAATGCCCCAGCGCTGAATTGAACCCCGATGCCGCCGTGGTGGTGGCCACAGTGAGAGCACTGAAGTTGCATGGGGGTGTTGAACTGGGCGAGCTGGGTGACGAGAACGTCGACGCCGTCACGCGAGGCTGCAGCAACCTGATCCGGCATGTGAAAAATGTGCAGAAATTCGGTGTGCCGGTAATGGTGGCGGTCAACCGCTTTGAAGCCGATTCACTGGCCGAGATGGCCGCCATTCGTGATGCACTGGCCGGCATGCAGGTGAAGGTGGTGGTCAGTAACCACTGGGCAGAAGGCGGGGCCGGGGCGGAAACGCTGGCCCATGAGGTGGTTGAGCTGATCGACACCCAGCCGGGTAATTTTCAGCCGCTGTACCCACCACAGGCGCGGCTGTGGGAGAAGGTTAAAACCATCGCCACCGAGCTGTACGGTGCCGATGATATTATCGCCGACCAGAAAGTACGTAGTCAGCTCAGCCAGTTGCAGGCTGATGGCTATGGCGAACTGCCGGTCTGTATTGCCAAAACTCAGTACAGCTTTTCCACCGACCCAACCCTGAAAGGTGCGCCAAAAGGTCATGTGCTGCAGATTCGTGAGGTCAAACTTAGTGCCGGGGCGGGCTTTGTGGTCGTATTGTGCGGCAATATTATGACCATGCCTGGCCTGCCCCGTACCCCGGCGGCCAATAAAATCCGTATTAACGATCAGGGGGAAGTCGAAGGACTGTTCTGATCACCCAGCGGCAGGGGCTTCAGGCCTACTGCCGCAACAGGGTTTCCAGATAGCGGATCTGGGATTCGGTCAGCCGCTGCTCATCACCGGAGGGCAACACCACAAAGCTGGGCTTGTCCATACGGGGATGCCGGTCCAGCTGCTTCTGGGTGAGAATCTGCTGCACCATGGGGTCGAACCGGTCTTCGGCGGTGATCACCATACTGACGCCGCCACAACCGTGATCGATCAGTTCAATTTCGCTTTCCGCCTGGGCGGCAACCGCCGTCACGAACAGGATGGTACTTATCGTTTGAATCCAGTAGCGGTTCATAAACCACCTCCATTAACATTGAGATCGGCCCCGAAGGCCTGCTGAGTATTACTGCTGACGGCACCATGGTTGTTGCCACACACCAGCACCACGTTGCCGTTGTTACCGCTGATATCCACATCCAGGCAGCGAAAGCGCTCTTCCATGCGTTGCAGGTTGGCCTGCACATCCTGTCGCATCAGCCGCAAACCTTCCGGCTGCTGAGCCTGCATCGGCCGCACGCCGCTTTTGTTGCGTGCTTCGGCCATATAAGCCCCCATATCCTGTTCCAGCCGCCCCCGTATATGCTGCAGGGCCTGCAGCCGTTCGATCACCGGATCAATGGTGGGCGGGTCATTCACCGGCGTTTGCGCCAGCGCGCCACTGCTAAGCAGCACAGCAAGGCTGAATGTCCAGAATTTCATCACGCACCTCCTATGGGTTTTGCAGTGCATCGCTGCTGCCGGTCTGGCTGGCAGCCTGCTGGCTCTGATCGTTCACCTGCTGGTTGCTGCTGTCGCCCAGCTGCTCACCGGACTGGTTATTGCCGATCTGGCTGTTGTACATATTGCCCTGATTGACATCACCGATATGAACGCTGCCATTACTGGCGGCAATATTGCTCAGCTGCACCGGGGCGTAGTTATCCTGGCCGATAGTCAGGCTGTTGCTTTGCGGCGCAAACTGCAGGCTACGCCCTCCCGCTGGCGGGGCCATGTTGTAAGCACCGCTACCCACCAGCGCACCTACAGCAACGCCACCCTGTTGCTGGCCCAGCTGGTGCCCCTGAGCGCCGCCCTGGTTACTACCCTGCTGGCCAGTATGGCGGTAGCTCTGCTCCATCAGATACTGACGCATCATCGCCTGACGCTGACGCTCCGACAGCGGGCTGGGTTGTTCACTGCTGTGTACCGCACCGGCCACGCTAAGCAGGCCGGTCAGTAACAGCAGTGCGGTTGAAGATCGACGCACATTCATAAGATCTCTCCTGACAGATAAACAGAGGCAAACGTGTGCCCGGCTTGCCATTAATGCAGGGCTAACCGGGATGACAATGCAGGGATGGCATGCAGATAGATGGTGGCGGTGCTCAGGCCTGGCTGAGCAGATTTGACTACCATCATCGGCTCACACCCGTTCAGGGCCATCAACACCAGGATCAGTGCGAATAGAAAAGTGTGAGCGTTCATGACCGTATCCCCTTATGTGTTTGCTGTGTCTGTAGGTCACAGGCAATTGAATAAGGGTTCATAGTTATTTGAGAGGCAGTAACGCTTGACCAGACAGGCGCAGAATTACTAAGCTTGCGCCCAGAATAAAAGGAGACTTCAATGACCAGTCACTTCACCCGTATCCTGTCTATCGGGCTGCTTTACACCTCCAGTGCACTTGCCGCAGAGCTGGGCCTGCCACCTGTCGTATCACCTGAGCATAATCCGACAACGGCCGCCAAAGCCGCACTGGGTGCCCGGTTGTTTAGCGACAGCCGTTTCAGTGCGAAGGGCGATGTCAGCTGCGCCAGCTGTCACACCCCGGACAACGCTTTCAGCGATGGCCCGCTGCAAACGTCCGAAGGCACGGCAGCTTTCATCAGCAGCCGCAATGCACCGTCGCTGCTGAACGTTGCCTACAACACCTCGCAGGAGCGCGATGGCCGGACTGACAGCCTGGAAGCTCAGGCCGCGACGCCGTTTATCAGCCACAGTCAGATGGGGTTGAAAGACTACACCTCCATCCTGAATATCGTGCGTAGCGAAAAAGCCTACCGTGATGCGTTTTACGCTGTGTTCAGTAAAACCCCGGCTGCGCTGACCATCGACGAGATCAGCATGGCGCTGGCCGCTTATGAGCGCAGCCAGATCGCGGGCGACTCAGCCTTTGACCGCTGGCGTTTTGGCGGCCAGAGTGCAGCGCTGACAGAATCGCAGCAGCGTGGCTTTGAGATTTTCCTGAACGAAGGTAACTGCGCCAGCTGCCACAGTGTGGGTAAAGACAGCGCGCTATTTACCGATCAGCAATTCCACAACATTGGCATCGGCATCAACGCCCTGCAGCGTAAAGTACCGCAGCTGAGCAAAGCACTGGCGACCGCCAAAGCCAACGGTGAAGGCCTCGCTGACGTAGTACTCAGCGATGACAGTCTGTCCCATCTGGGCCGCTATGCGGTCGATGGTAAAGACAGCTCCATCGGTGCCTTCCGTACCCCAACCCTGCGTAATGTCAGCCTGAGTGCCCCTTACATGCACGATGGCAGCATCGATACCCTGCGCGGTGTCGTCACCCACTACAACAACGGTGGCGTGAACATCGCAGGCAACCGCACCAGCCCATGGCTGAGCGAGCAGATCAAACCGCTGAATCTGAACGACCAGCAAATTGATGATCTGGTGGCCTTCCTGGAATCCCTGACCAGCACCCGCCTGCTGACTGCTCAGCAGTAAGCCGACGCCAATAAAAAGAGGGCCCAGCCTGTCAGCTGCGCCCTCTTTTTTGTGTTCTAAAACGGGCTGTTGCTAGGGCGGGTATAAGCTACCTCCCTCAATACGGTGCAGAAAACGCCGATTCAGCACGCTACAGGGCTTAAGCGCCAACCGCTCATTAGCCAGTGACCGTCCCAGACGTGTTAACCCACCCCGTACCGCCGCTTCCATCAGCGTCCAGTCGATTAGATCTCGTTGAGCGTGGCTACCACCAAAGCGGTTTACGATATAGCGCGCCCCCTGTAACAAGCGGGCAGCCTGCCTATAGTCACCCTGCCAGAACGCATAGAGCCCTTCGATTAACGGTAACCCGGTGGTCCGCGCCCAGTCGGCGACCTCCGTCTGTAAATGGGTTGGCTGCTGCCAGTCACGGATCAGCCGCTCAACATCCGCTATACGCCCCGCGCCCAGATAGGCCATTACCGCATGCCAGTCGTTGAAGGGATACAGGTGACCATCGGCATGCCGGTCCCACTGGCTGGCCAGTGCCTGCCAGCGCGATGACAGATCCACGCCACACAGCGCCAGCCGCCAGAGCAGCGCTGAGGCATCCACCATATCCAGCGCCATTTCACTGTTACCCTCGCGGATGGGGCCGTCGTACAGCTCAAGGGCGGCATCACTCTGACCCAGTTCCAGCCGGTAGAGCGCCAGGTGCCACCAGTTATGTACCTGAAAGAAGTTATCTGACGCCGCCCAGCTGGCTTGCCGCGTTGTCATCCAGCCAACACCATCTTCCGGCCGCCCTTCCATCTCCATCACATGAGCAACGGCATGGTGGGCCCAGCAATCCCGTGGTTCCAGTGCCAGTGCCTGGCGTCCGGTGGCTTCAGCCCGGCGATAATCGCCACACTCCTCCAGCCCGAAGGCGTACATGCCCAGCAATACCGAATAGCCAGGCAGTTGCTCGGACCACTGCGGTATCACCCGCGCCAGCCGGTCACGCAGGCTGCGGTTGCTGGCTCGATAAAAGTCAATCAGATGGCCACACTGCAGCCCGAGCAGGTCCAGCGGGTAGTTAACATTATGCTGATCCATCTGCCGGGCCGCCGCCGTCCAGTTACCGGCCAGTAGCTGCGACAGTACAGCGATATGGGAGGCTTCCCGCGCGTTCGCCGTCAATATCCGGGCCTGAGCCACAAACCCAGCCGCCGCAGTGGTCGCCGCAGGCTCAGTCGCCATCACATAAAGGTAGGCTTTAAGCAGATGGGCCATCACAAACTCAGGTGCCTGCACCAGCGCCTGATCAAGCAATGCCACCGGGTCACCCCTATATAGATTGAACTGGCTGATCGCCTGCTGGTAAAGCTCGGCGGTTTCGGCACAACCGCCGGATAGTTCGTACCCCTGATAATCAGACACCATGACAGAACCCTCATATTGATCTGCATGAAGTATGGACCAGACGGTACGGGGCGGCGCTTAACTGTGGGACCGGTGTCCACACCGGGAAGGAACCCGGTACTCACCATAAGTGCGGTGCCACGGGGGCAATTAGGGCAATTGAGGCAATAAAGCTTCAGACCCTGTAGCACCGCGCTCCGCGCGAGTCAGGTGGCGGAGCGAGGTTCAGACGCTCACGGAGTGAGCTGCTACACAACAGTGGGGCAGGTGCTCAGAACAGGCCGAGTATCTTCTGCGGCTTAATGTAGTCGCCAAGGGTCAGGCCAGCGTAACTGAAAATCGGCTCGATCAGGGCATATTCTTTGCGGGACACTTTGCCCGTGAGCAGTTTCTGATACAGCTGTTCCTGCTGCTCGGTGGCACCTTTGAAACCACAATCGGTGAAGTTTTCTTCTTCATAACGCATGGCCAGCACTTTGTATTTTTCCGCAAGCTCAGTGTTATTCATGATGGATCTCCTATCCAGATTTTCAATATTAGATGCCGACGCTGTAGCATCGTGCTCCATGCAGGTCAGACGCTCACGGAGTGAGCTGCTGCGGGATAGTGGCCTGACATTCAGAACTGGCCGAGTATATTCGGCGGCTTAATAATGTAGTCGCCAAGGGTCAGGCATTTAAATGCGGGACGAGTGCGCAGACCAGGACAGAACCCGGCCTTGATCATAAACTCGTCACACCCGTTCCCACAGGGACAACAGGAGCAAGAATTTATAGCGCGGTGCATGGGATGGGATTATTTTTCGGCGACCCGAGGGTAAGCACCGGTATTGCGATCGATCCAGCCGGTCAGATCACGCCACATTCGGTTGATTTCGCGCTTTTTCGGCATGATGCCCGCGTGTGGAAGTTCGATGGTGACCACCGGGATTTTACGCACCAGCCAGGCATAATTACCCAGCGAACCTGGGTAAGTACCCAACAGTGACAGCTTTAACGGGCCGACTCGGCGTGGTGGATATTTGGTATTACCATCAAAATCGACAATGCCATGGGGGGCATGGACCGACACAATCAAGTCAGGTTTAAACTCTTTGATCAGCTGATGCACCGCTTTGGATTCGGGCTCACTCAGTGGCTGATGGCCCGGAAAATAACGGGCACGTTTTTTCTTACGCTCACGCCAGTATTCCAGCGGCGTATGCACCGTTTCAGCGGGCTGGAAGTTGCGGTTCAGGTCCACTTTATTGGCGTTTACCCGGCTGCCTTTCTTTTTCAGCATACCATCCGGGTTCACCAGCGGCAGCGCGTGCCAGAGCGTACGGCCATCATGCTGCTGCTTCAGCATATTTAGCCATTTAAAGGTGACGCTAACACTGGAATACTCATCGCCATGAATACCGCCGAGAAACAGAATTCGAGGGGCTTTTTGACCTTCTGGAAGCGCTGTAGCTGGCAGGCTCAGCTCCAGTAGCGGCTGGTCATTAACAGAATGAAAGCGGGGTACGGAAAAATCGAGCCCGGCACATTCAGCATAATTGACGCTGGCCAGTTTTTTGCTGATTTTCTTGCACATCCCCAGCGCATCTGTCGCTGTACTTGCCGCCATGGAATAGCTGGCCAGACACAGCATGATGCTTGTCCATACGATGCCTGCGCACCTGCTCAGAACCAATCTTTTCACCTGTCACTACCTGTTGCTACCGTTACCGGCGCCTATCATACCTGATTTAGTGCGCCGTCCGTAAAGTCAGCGTCGCCAGGCGTTACAGGGGTATTGTCGAAGATCAGTCACGAAGCACTTTACGCAGAAATTCGCGGGTGCGTGGGTCCGTTGGATTAGAAAACAGCTGCTCCGGTGGCCCCTGCTCCACAATGCGGCCACCTTCCATAAACACCACCCGATCAGCAACGTCACGGGCAAAGCTCATTTCATGGGTCACCACCAGCATGGTCTGTTTGCGCTGGGCCAGTTTTTTCATCAACTGCAGTACTTCTTCAACCCATTCCGGGTCCAGCGCCGAGGTTGGCTCATCAAACAGCATCACTTTGGAATGGGAGGCCATCGCCCGGCCAATGCCCACCCGCTGCTGCTGACCACCGGACAGTGCCGCCGGATAGCTGTCTGCTTTATCGGCCAGACCAATGTCTGCCAGAATCTGATGTGCCTCTGCCAGAGCATCGGCTCTTGACTTGCCCCAGACCGTGATCAGGCCTTCGGCGATATTCTGGGCCGCTGTTTTGTTGGCAAACAGAGCATAGTTCTGGAACACAAAACTGGTGTTACGGCGCAGTTTTAACACTGCTTTTTGACCCGCGCGGGCGGCATCAACGGTGTCACCATCGATGCTAATCAGGCCACTGTCGGGCTGTTCAAGGAAATTCAGGCAGCGCAGCAAGGTTGACTTACCCGTGCCGGAGGGACCAATGATCACAATGATCTCGCCCTCATTAATCTCCATATCTATACCGTTGAGTACCGGATGGCCATCGAATGTTTTGACCAGTTTTTGCAGTCGGATCATCGTTGATACGCCCGATTCAGGTGTTTTTCCAGTCGATTCTGTAACTGAGTGAAGATAACCACCACCGCCCAGTAAATCAGCGCCACCGCCAGGAAACATTCAAAGAAGCGGAAGCTGGAAGACGCTTCCATCTGTGCCCGCGCCATCAGCTCCGCCACGCCCAGAGTAAAGGCCAGCGAAGTGGATTTGATCATATCGACAAACTGGTTCATTAACGAAGGCAACGCGATACGCGCCGCCTGAGGCAGGATAATCCGCCGCATCGCCATCAACGGGGACTGGCCGATAGACAGCGCCGCTTCCATCTGGCTTTTATCGATGCCGAGAATAGCCGCACGGATGCTCTCCGCCATATAGGCGGAGAAGTGCAACGACAGACCGATCACCGCCGCTGAGAAAGCGTCGATGCCCACCATCACCGGGAACATCTGAGGCAGGCCGTAGTACAGCAGAAACAGCTGCACTAACAAGGGCGTGCCACGGAAAAATGAGATAAACAGCTGTACCAGCCAATCCAGCAGCGGGATTTTAAGCACCCGGACCACGGCCATATTGACCGCCAGTATCAGTGCAAATACCAGCCCCAGGGAGGCCATTTTCATGGTCAGTCCGAGATACCCCAGCAACAGCGGGATCATCTCCAGAAAGTAGGTCACATCAAAGTTCATGGCGGTCGTTGCGTCGTTCAGGCTAAGTCGGGCTTAATTTGGCAGTGCTTACTTAACACTGCTTATTTAGCAGTGATGTCGGCATCAAACCACTTTTTCGAGATCGTAGCCAGGGTGCCATCCGCTCGCATCGCGATCAGTGCACGGTTCAGCTCAGCCTGCAGCTTTTCACCTTTAGCATTGTTCAGCAGCGGCCAGGCGTTTTCGATGGTCTCGAAGGTACCCCCTGCCTGTACAAACGGCAGATTATGCTCTTTGATCAGCTGTGCAGATGAAACACGGTCCATCACAAACGCATCAATACGACCCAGCATCAGTTCCTGTTCGATACCGGTATCGTAGGTTTTGATGGTGATTTCGTTGTTAACGTCGTTAGCGCGCAGCAGCTGCTCATAGTTAGAGCCCAGGTTAACCGCCACTGTTTTGCCTTTCAGATCAGCAAGGCCTTTAATGTCGCTGCCTTTACGGGTCACCACCTGAGCACCGTCAACCACGTAGGCATCGGCAAACAGATAGCGAGCTTTGCGCGCATCGGTGATGGTGATCTGGTTGGAAATGGTGTCGATACGGCCGCTTTCCAGCAGACCAAACAGGCCAGAGAAGTTGGATGTCACAAACTCGACGCTATAGTCGTTGCGTTTGGCAACTTCGTTCCAGACATCTACCTCAAAGCCCTGCAGCTGATCTTTTTTGACGAAGGTAAACGGGAAGTACGTGCCAGACATACCCACTTTAACGGTTTCTGTCGCCATAGCGCCCTGTGTTGCCAGGGTCAGGGTCAGCGCGACAGCCGCATTACGCAATGATTTCAGCATTCTCTACTCCTGCAATCCAGCCCTTGTGGGGCTGACTTGATATAACCAATAGAAGGGGTCTATACGAAACTGTAATAACGTTTAGACATAACAGGCGCGAATAATACACCTAAAGTCGAATAAAAACACCCTCGAAAACGTCCCGCTAACAAATCGGTGCAGCCCTTACAGCCCGGCCCCTGGCGCGAGTAACGCGGTGATTTTTTAGGGTAAAAGCTCCCTGGCTGGTATGATCGTAGTTCACCCCCGGCCAATGTATCTGTCTTATGCAACTCAGCCGTTTCACCGACTACTCCTTGCGCGTACTGTTTTACGTCGCAACTCACACTGACCGTCTCAGCACCCTGGCCGAGATTGCGGGCTATTACGACATTTCCATCGAGCATCTGCGTAAAGTCGTCCATGCACTGGGCAAGTCAGGCCACCTGCAGACCTACCGGGGTAAAAACGGTGGTATCGCGCTGAAGATGAAGCCGAATGAGATTAACATCGGTGATGTGATCGCCCAGACAGAAGGCATTAACCCACTGATTAACTGCGATGCCCAGGACTGCTGCCTGACCGGCATCTGCTCGCTGGAGCAGGCTCTGCAGGAAGCCCAGCAGGCGTTTATGGCCACATTGAAAAAGTACACCCTGGCCGACCTTTTGCGCCACCCACAGATGACCCATCAGCTGATCGGCACCTTTACCGAGGCCTGACTCAGTCACCTTCCAGCAGATCATCAATCTCCGGCTTAACCCCCAGTCGCTGATGCATTACTGGACTGGTGGTGGTGTACTGCAGCTGCACTGGCTGACCGGGATTGAGCTGTGCTTTGATCGCGAACGCGACCAGCGCTGCTTCATGAAAACCGCTGAGAATCAGCTTCTGCTTACCCGGATAAGTATTAATATCCCCCACCGCATAGACACCCGGTATGGACGTAGCGAAGCGTTCAGTATCCACCTGAATCAGGTTCTGACTCAGCGCCAGCCCCCACTCACGCAGTTCACGAATCTGCGGTGCCAGCCCGAACAGCACCAGCAGTGCATCACACGCCAGCCGGCGGGTAACCCCATCAGTTGATTGCACTTTGACCCCACTGAGCTGGCCATCCTGTTCAACCAGCCCGGCGATCCGACCCGTCAGAAACTGCATCTCCAGCCGTTCACAGGCCTGCTGCATCGCTTGTACAGAATGAGGTTGGGCTCGCAACCGTTCAGAACGATGCACCAGGGTCACCGAAGCGGCCACCGGGATCAGATTTAATGCCCAGTCCAGCGCCGAGTCTCCACCGCCAACCACCACCAGCTGCTTGCCGCGATAGTGTTCACGCTCGGGTACGGCATAGCGCAGCTGCCCACCTTCATGGTGCTCCACACCGGGCACCAGCAGCCGAATCGGTTCAAACGCCCCTGCCCCACTGGCAATGACGACCGCTTTGGCCAGCCAGCTTTCACCCTGACTGGTATGCAACACAATACCCCCGTCCGGCTGGGGTAAAAGCTGACTGATTTTCTGTTGCAGACAGAATTCAGGGCTAAAGGGTGCCAGCTGAGCCAGCAGGTTATCAACCAGGCCTCGGGCGCTGATCTGCGGGCAGGCAGGAATATCATAGATGGGTTTATCCGGGTACAGGCGGACACACTGGCCACCGGGCTCTGGCAAGGCATCAAACAGCACCGACGAGATCCCCAGCAAACCCAGTTCAAAGGCCTGAAATAACCCACAGGGCCCGGCCCCGATAATGGCAACATCACATGTTTTCATCACCTGATCCCCTTGCTTAACTTTAAGGTGGTTCTTGAATACATGTTATAAACCACTTAACATGTTTTTACAAAACATCTTATAGGGCGTCGTCATGGTGAACTGGAGCGATACCGAGCTGGCCGTGTTCAGTGTGGTAGGAGTATTAGTGCTGTTTAAACTCTGGACAATCTGGCATGTGGCCACTAAAGCCAATGCAAGCCGCACGGGAAAGCTGATGTTCATGGGGCTGATCAGCGGGTTATCACTGTTTGGGGTGGGGGCCAAGCTATGGATCAGCTATCAAATGGGGGTCTGATAGCAGGCGCCCGAAAAAAGCCGTCAGACAGCTCAACGGCCAGTTCGGAGCCCGGGGTCACGCAATCAGTTGACGGCAGAGGCCTCTTCGTCCATTACATTGGTGCTGGAGAACAGGTATTTATCATGCAGGTCAGTACGAATACGTTGTTTCAGTTTGTCTGAACCTGGCGCATCCGCGTAACGACGCTTAAGCACCGACACGCCGTTCATGTAGTCCGTGCTATCAATACGGTTTTTGAAATGGGCGACAAAGTCTTTCTGATGCAAAATATCTGCAACATCCAGCTGCGCCCCCAACAGCAGGATTTCATCCCCTTCACTACAGTGGATATGCTTTTCTGCAAAGTCGAACAGAAAGTCACCCAGTTCCGTGGTGAACGATACTGGCAAGTCACAGCTAATCCGAGGTGTAGCAAGCTCCATTTCATCAGCCTGATGCGGAACACGCCCCAACACGTAGACATCGATTTCAGACATCTCGTTCTCCCTGTTGCCTTTTTTGTGGTTTGCTAATGTTGGCAGAGGAATATGACAAAATTTCGACTACGGAATGGGAATTCCAGTAAAGAAAGGTAAGCTCTTTAGCGCTGATTGGCCGGAAAAGACACCTGATCGCCACTGTTGTGCGACTTTTTAGTGCGATCACACCGTTTTACGTTCGTCAGCAGCAGGCTGTATAAGACTAATGATTTACGCAGAAATTACTAAAGCTGACGGAGCACAGGCCCCGCCAGGGTCAACCGGTATCAGTTCGCCAGTTCAAGTTTGTGCGGTGCAACCAGCACGCCGTTATCATCCGCGTATACATACTCACCCGGACGGAAGGTCACACCACCAAAGGTGACATCAATATTCAGCTCGCCTACGCCCTGTTTTTTAGTCGGCATCGGGTGCGTGCCCAGTGCCTGTACACCCAGCTCCAGCTCGCCAATCGCAACACAGTCACGGATGCAACCGTAGATAATGATACCTTCCCAGCCATTATCCGTGGCTTTCTCAGCCAGCATATCGCCCAGCATCGCCCGGCGCATAGAACCACCGCCATCCACTACCAGCACTTTACCCTTGCCTGGCTGTGCAACCTGCTCACGTACCAGTGAGTTATCTTCAAATGCCTTGATGGTTACGATTTCACCGCCGAAAACATCACACCCACCGTAGTTGGCGAACATCGGCTCTACTACATTGACCACGTCAGCAAACTGATCACACAGATCTGGCAGTAAATCTTTCACATCTAAATCCTCGTTCGGTTTCCAATCGATCAACCTTGCATACTAATTTGTACCATTAGCTGACAAAGTCGTATTAAATGGCGATATTCGCCAGGGCTCAAAGCACTGCTATAAACAGCAGTGAGGCCCGAGTATACACCGCACCGCGACGAAAAAGGGATGCTGTACACGGCCAGACGAAGGCCGTTGTAATGCCTTGCCCCGACGCGTCAATATAGAGAGTCAATGTGACACTGCCTGCCCAGAAAACACCTGTACTTGATGTCCGCCCAGCCGAGTTTAGTGATGGCCCTGCCATTGTCGATATGTGGATGACCCTGCAACGCCAGATAGACAGCTACCCGCCCGCCACCTTCGGCGCGGCGGATGAAACAGCGCAACTGGAAAAGTTCGTTACCATGCTGGAACACAGCATGGAAATGGAAAGCTCACTGATCCTGGTCACCACGCTGGATGACCAGCCCGTTGGCACCCTCAGTATTTATATCACCGAACGCAGCGGCTACGCCGACCCTGAAACCGCCCTGCTGGTCAGTGTCTGGGTTGACGCTGAGCAACGTCGTCTGGGAATCGCCCGTAAAATGCTGGAGATGGCCCGGCGCTGGGCAACATCACAGGGTGTTATCAGCCTGCAGGTCGGCTGGCATCCGGGCAATAAAGAAGCCGACGCCTTCTGGAAAGCGCAGGGGTTTACAGGCTATGAAGTGATTGCCGCCCAGCGGCTGGATTAATCTGGGGTTATTGGCGAGAGGGGAAAGGGACGAACCTGGCCCAACGGCCAGGCTCGACTGTTAACACAGTAATCAGTCCGCCTGCTGATCGGTCCAGACGCCGTATTCATTACCGCTGGGGTCGGTAAAGTGGAAACGACGGCCACCGGGGAATTCAAAAATGGGTTTAACGATGGTGCCACCGGCTGCCACCACGGCTTTTTCTGTATCTTCCAGCCAGCTGCTGTACATCACCACCAGCGCGGCACCAGTTGCTGTGCTGGCAACCTTGTCTGATTTGAAGAAACCGCCATCAACGCCCTGCTCCGTAAAACAGGCATATTCAGAACCATAATCGATAAAAGACCAGCCAAACACCGTGCTGAAAAATGCTTTGGTGGCGGCAATATCAGTAGCCGGGAACTCAACGTAATTAATTTTATTCTGTTCCATCGCTCTATCCATATTAAGGCAAACGGGACACCTGACTCTATCGGCCAGGCACTTACAGCACGTAGCGCAGGTAGGTTACGTCAAAGGGCAGATGATCGAAGCTGCGGGTAATACCCTCTTCGAACCCCAGTGTGATGTACCAGCGTTTCAAAACGGTGTGCGCTGCAATAATACCAACACTGACCTGCGCAACACCCTGCGCTCGCGCACGTTCCAGTACATGATTTACCAGTTTTTCGCCAATCCCCTGGTGACGCCAGGCAGGCAGTACGGAGAGGCGGTTCAGGTAAAAGGTGTGTTCGTCGGGCTGTTCACAGGCCACACAGCCGACGGTATCTTTGCCCTGATGAAACAGGAAGTAACGCTCGCCCCGATCGTAATCGGCCCGAATCCAGTCCGATATACAGAGGGAGGGGTGTTGCGGGGTATTGCTTGCCGTCAGGCCAAACAGCCGGGCAACATCTTTATTCGACTCACTGACGATTGCCGCCAGCAGCTCTGCCTCAGTCCGAGGCGCTTCCGTAATAGACATGACTTCCTTTCACCTTTTCAAACAACTCTGGCCCTGTACAGCGTTAACCGATAAGCGCTGCACAATGGGCCAGTTTGCCGCTAATGCCCTCTTCGTTCCAGTCGGTTACGGAGTTTCAGCGGTAAAACCGCGCGCAATGCCGTAGAAATACGCATTTCATTGCGCTGCCACAATACACCCAGATAAACCACTGCTAATCCAAACAGGGTCAGCACGATGGGAAACAGCCAGCTGTCTTCAAACACCGTCCAGGCCAGATGGCCCAGATAGATCGACACGCCCAGGGTACCAAACAGCATAAATACCCGCCGCTGCAGAATAATCCCCAGCCACATCAGCACCAGGTTGATGCAGCAGTAAGCGAAGCGCGACAGCTCGCTGTCACTGTCCTGAACACTCAGGCCACCCCAGAAGGCGACCACCCCGGCCAGGTACAGCCACCAGGCATAATCAAAACGGTGATCACTGCACCAGTCCACGGTGGCTGCCAGCGTCAGAATGACCAGGCCAAACCACATGGTCAGCCAGGCCTGCTGGCGAAACCCTACCTGGTTCCCGGTCAGCCAGTCAGCCAGATCCAGCGACAGATACCAGAGCGTCACCGCCAGCGGCATCACTAGCAGTGGGTAGCGATAGCGAACAAAAATCAGCCCGCCCACGGCCAGGGTGCCCAGCTCCATCCACAACCACAGTGGCTGAACCAGCCGATGATAATCCCGGTACTCAAGGTTTTTATCCCACCAGCCCATGCCCTGCTGAACGCCATAGATCGCCAGCGGCGTCAGCACCACAACAAAAACCGCCGCCAGCGCAGCGGGTAACTCCAGCTGACGTTTGCCCATGGCTTCCGTCAGCGCCAGCCCACCCAGTGCGTATAACCCACAGATCGCCACGATGCCCCAGCCACCGAACTGCTCCCAGCCAAGGTTCATAAACAGGCTCAGTGCACCTATCGCCAGAAAACCGCCCAGGTAATACAGGGTATTGGTCAGATTAAAGCGGGTATCCGGGTTTTGCCCGGCACACAGGTACTGATAGAGCGGCTCAACCTGCTCAGTGTTCAACAATCCCTGCCCGGCAGCCTGCTCAAGATCAGTCCGGTTTATGTTCATTTTCATCTCCTCATCTACAAAACCCGCCACATAACAGCAGGACTCTCTGCGCGTCCATCATAGCCTGAACAGCAGTCTGCCAGCGCCCTTACATACCCGGCCTTAATAATCTGCTACCGCTGATGTAAGACCCCGGCAGTAATGAATGAGTCCTCAAATGCCCTTTACAAACCTGGCGTTAACGCTCAAAGTCTGTTCGACCAAAGTCGATTTTAACCGGCCTGAAGAGTGTATCGGATTGTGCAGGCGCAGCATGCCTAATCCCATATCATTCTGAGGATTAAATCCATGTCTAAAATTATCATTATTGGAGGCGGCGCAGGCGGTCTTGAACTGGCAACCCGGCTGGGCCACCAGTACGGCAAGAAAGGCACAGCAGACATCACCCTGGTGGATAGAAACCGCTCCCATATCTGGAAGCCGTTGTTGCATGAGGTCGCCACTGGTTCACTGGATATCAACACCGATGGGGTGGTTTATCACGCCCATGCAGCAAAGCATTGCTACAACTTCCAGCTGGGCGAATTTTGTGGCCTGAATGCTGAGGAAAAAACCGTCCAGTTGCGGGCGACCTTCGATGAAGAGGGCAATCAGGTGTTACCTGAACGCACTCTCAGTTACGACACCCTGGTGATGGCGATCGGCAGTGTCAGCAATGATTTTGGCACCCCCGGTGTGGCTGAACACTGCTTTTTTCTCGACTCCCATAAACAGGCTGGGCGCTTTCATGATGCCCTGCTGAATAATTTCCTGCGTATTAATCAGCAACCTGACGTAGATAAACTGCATATCGCCATTGTTGGCGGCGGTGCCACGGGGGTCGAGCTGTCGGCCGAGCTGTATCACGTCACTGAACTGATCAAGTCGTACGGCATGCCCAATATCACCGCCAGCCAGCTGAAGATCAGTCTGATTGAAGCGGGCCCACGAATCCTGCCCGCCCTGCCCGACCGTATCGCACTGGCTGCACGTCAGGCGCTGGTCAAACTGGGGGTTGCCGTACGGGAAAACGTCAAGGTTCAATCCGCCACGGCTGAAGGCTTTCAGACCGCTGATGGCGAGAGTATCAACGCCGATATGATGATCTGGGCAGCCGGGGTCAAAGCCCCCGATTTCCTGTCACAACTGGACGCCTTTGAGCTGACCCGCAATAACCAGATTATTGTCCGGCCCACATTACAAAGCACCCGCCATGACGATATTTACGTGATTGGCGACTGCTGTGGCTGCGAACAGCCCGATGGCAGCTGGGTGCCGCCACGGGCCCAGTCCGCCCACCAGATGGCCGACCAGGTACGCAAAAACATCGGCCTGCTGCGTAAAGGCAAACCACAGCAAAGTTATATTTATAAAGACCACGGTTCACTGGTCAACCTCAGCCGCTACAGCACCGTGGGCAGCCTGATGGGAAATCTGACCGGCGATAATATGTTTATTGAAGGCCGTATCGCCCGCGTGGTGTACATGTCGCTGTATCGCATGCACCAGATCGCCATCCATGGCTGGGCCAAAGCGATGCTGGTGATTGTCGCTGAGAAGATCGGCAAAGTAGTGCGGCCCAAGATGAAACTGCACTGACAGCCCGCCATCTGCGTCAGCCAGCACAACAATGTGCTGGCTCAACAGCCTGACGATAACCGGTCAGGCTTTCTCCCCAGCGACCCCTTCCCGGCCACGAATATCATTGATCACTAGCAACAACGGTATCAGTGCCAGCAACAGCGCTGCCGCAAGGGTCTGCACACTGCTCAGGCCAACAAACCCCAGCATGGCGGCAATGGCTGCCCCACCGACCATTCTCAGACACCCATCAATCGACGCGGCAAGTCCGGCACAATAGCCAAAAGGCTGCAGGTTTAATGAGATAGCCGTTCCCGCCAGCACGCTGAACCCGGCACACCCCAGTGTTGCCAGGGCAAAAAAGGCCTGCGTGGCAGAATCAGGCACCAGCAGTAACCCAACGCCGCCCAGCACCGACACCGCCAGCCCGGCTCTTATGGTTTGCCGCTGGCCCAGTCTGGAAACAATTCTGGGTGCAAGAAAACTCATCAGCATCTGAAACAGCCCGACAATGCCAAAGGCAATGGCAAAGCCGATCTCACTCAGCCCCCCTTCCTTCATCGCCACAATCGGTGCGGTAGCGATGTAGGTTAACAGGCCCGCAAAACTGAACACATTGGCCAGACTGTAGATTCGAAACTGGCCATTGGTAGCGATCGCTTTCAGGTTACTGCCAAGCCGCGTGGGCTCCTCGTGATCTGCCCGTACTGATACCGGCGGTGGTCCTTCCAGCACCACGGCTGCCAACACAAACAGTAATATCGCAACCACCCCGGTCAGCACAAAACCCGACTGCCAGCCCCATACCAGCGCCAGCAAGCCCCCCAGCATCGGTGCGACGGTCGGGATCACACTGGTCATCCCGCCCATATAACTGAGCCACTTCCCCGCCGCCTCGCCTTCATAGTTATCCCGTACCCAGGCCATGGCCGTCACCATGGTGAAAGCCGCCCCCAGGCCCTGCAATATCCGCGCGGCATAAAGCAGCGTAATCGACGGTGCAACCGCCACCGCAAGGCTGCCCAGGGCGTAAAGCCCCAGCCCCTGCAGCGCCGAGGTTTTACGGCCATAACGATCAGATATCGGCCCCGCCACCAGCTGGCCGATGCCCAGGGCAAAGATAAAGATGGAGATCGTCAGTTTCAGATCATTATCCGTCGCCTGAAACGCCTCCATCATCTGTGGAATAGAAGGCAGGTAGATATCGATCCCCAACGGACTCAGCGGCACCAGCGAGAAGATCAGGATTAGTGGCAGTAAAGGGGGATTCATCAGAATTTCACCTGCGGCATCGTCACGGCCTCATGGCTCAGGGCATAACATGACCTTATAAAAGTAACCGAACTTATGTCAGCCTCCATGCACCGGAGCACATAAAACTCTTCTGACTTACAGGTGCGCTTAGTCATTATTCCTCTCATTCTCATCGTCTGGCATACGCAAACGGCTGGTAACCATAACACCCACCTCAGCTGGCGTCGCCGAAACGGTTAATCCGGGGGTACAGCCGAACGCTGCAATCCCGGCTTAGCGCCTGCAAATAGTTATTAAGCACGCCGGGTAGCGCTAGCTCCTGCACCATTAACAGGATGCGCAGTTCAGCAAAGGCATAGAGGTCATCAACCGTAATCGCGCGGCTGCCATCAAAGTATGACTCCATATCCAAATATTCAGCAATGGCTGTCAGCGGCTCTGCCAGCAAGGTAGTGAAAGCCGCTGTTTCCTCAAGTGCCCGGGCTAACGGCATCCCTAAGCGCTGCGCCCGGGATTCATTGAAGTACTTCAGCGCTTCTGGTGAGGCCAGCTCAGGAAGGTCGAGCAGCCTCATGCGCGGGTAACATAATGGGTCCAGTAATGGTCGGGTACTTTTTATCCACTGGTTCAGGCCCTTGCTGATCTCGTAATGTGCAAACACCGGTTGCTGATCAAGCTGATCCAGCAACTGAATAATCGCGCCACTTTCCTGCAGATATGCAGGCTCTGTCATACCAGCCACCTGATATTCAAGAACGGGCACACTGTAGCGGGCGACCCGGCCGCCCAGTACCGCGGGTAGCGAACCCGCTACCGGAAATACCAGCTCACAGCGGATGCCCTTCAAACCAGCCAGCGCCCGGACCCGCACACAATACGGGCAGCTATCAAACACATACAGTTTCATTTCGGCCATCCACTCATCAAGGCAACCCTTGCTATACACTGAGACATATTCATACACTCGCCCTGCGGCGCGCCCACGCCATTCAGTTGCCGTGCCAGATTGAATAGGCCATCCGCTCAACATGGGCTGGCAGGTTCTGTTCATACCCCCGCCAGTGACTGAACTTCGGCAGTTTAACGGACTGTTTCAACTCTTCGGTTGTTTTGCCCGCCTGCATCCCCTGCCAGACAGCATCGAAGAGTGCCTGCACAAAGCGGTAATCTTCTTCAAACAGTGCCACAGATGAGCCCGGTCCGTGACCGCTGATCACGGTGTCAAACGCCAGCTCGCTGCGCACACGTTTAAATGTATTGAGGATGGCAACGTAGTTGTGTGATGGCAGGCGGTGAGGTTCATTCACATAACCCGGCAGATGCCAGTCCACAGCAAATAACAGCTTGTCCTGCGGCATATGCATCACACTCATGCAGGTACCATCATTGGGGCCGTAATAGTGCAGATCGAGCTGCTTGCCGCCGACCGTTACACGCATACTATTTTGATAAGTGATGTCCGGCTGGGCGATAAACTCAGCGCCCTCATCCTTGAAAATCTGGCCGCCACGGGAGTGGTCAAAATGATCATGTGAATAGATCACTTTGGTCACCGGCTTATCCGTCAGCTTATTGATCTCCTTGCGCATCGCAGCCGCGCGCACCGCCCCGGAAGGGTCGGTCACAATGACTCCGGCATCACTGATCACCACCAGGCTGTTATAGAAAAACTGAGAATATTGATACACCCCTTCCTTCAGGCGGGTCATATTCGGCTTCGCGGGATTAAAATCCCCAGCGGCCTGACTGATACCGGCGGCCCCAATCAGACATGACAGAGCGGTGAGCTTAATAAGTGATTTCATACTGCATAAATCCTGTATGTACGGAACGAGCGTCAAGTCTCAGAAGCAGGGGTAAGGCCGGGGCCAATAATTGTTGCGCCATAGCGCTCAGCCATCGCGGCCAGCTCGTCATTGCTGGCCCCGCAGGCCTGTGCCTGGGGGATGTTGCGGATAAAACCATCGTGCAGGCCCGGCGTCAGGATGCTGATCAGCTGGCCGTTCGCCTGCAGGCCTTCATAAATAAAGCTGTGTGGCGTCCCTTTGGGGACATGTACAGTCAGCCCTGGCCCTGCAGTCATCTCCTGATCGCCCACGCGAAACCGGAAAGTACCGCTCATCACATGAAATGTTTCCGCCTGGTCATGGTGCATATGTAAGGGGGGACCTTCACCAGGTGCCACTTCCTGCACACGTAAAGATAATTGCTGATCGGTTTCAGCACCCAGCAGAGCAACATTATGGCGTGCTCGGGTACGTTCAATGTCAGTGATAACTGTGCCGGTATTCATAGCAACGTCTCCAGTGATACTTGGCAATACATCTGGAACCAGCTTAAATGCGATACTATTGATAAACAATTACGGTAAAAATATATTAAAACTATATAAAAGGTATCGAGTGAATAAATTCAGTGATATGCAGCTCCTCTCAGCGGTGGTTGAAAAAGGTAACTTTGCCCAGGCAGCACAGGCCGTTGATCTGACCCCCGCCATGGTGGGGCGTCGCATCGCTGCGATGGAAAAAGATATCGGGTTCATGCTGTTCAATCGCAGCACCCGGCGGATGGAATTAACCCCGGGTGGCACCGCTTATTACGAGGGCTGTCTGCGTATTCTTGCCGATGTGCAAGCGCTGGAAGAATCTGTCACCAGCGCTCACCAGAGCCGACCCACCGGGCTGATTCGCCTCACGGCCCCGGATGGACTGGGAAGCCCGTTTCTGATCAATCTGATCAAAACATTCCGACAGAAATACCCGGATATCCGCTTTGACCTCAACCTGTCGAGCACACCGCTGGACCTGGTGAAGGAGAAAATTGACCTCTCCATTCGGGTCGCCTTTGAGCTTGATGACTCATCGATGGTTGCCACAAAAATTGGCAGCACAACCTTTGGCCTCTATGCGTCAGAGGACTATCTGGAGGCACGTGGTAAACCGACCTGTAGAGACGCGCTGAAACAGCATGACTGTCTGCATTTTGGGGGCAGTAAGTATGGCGATTACTGGACAGCGATGGAGGATGGAAAGCAGGTAAATTTTCGCCAGCAATGGGCGCTGGTACTCCCCAATACACAGTGCCTTATTCAGGCATGTGCTGCAGGGATGGGCATTGCAATGATACCCGAGCTGTTTGCCCGGCCCTCTGTTGCAACAGGCGAGTTAACCCCGTTAACAGGCATTATGACGTTCCCCACACCCAGTATTTACGGCATCTACCCAACCCGTAAACATCTACCTTACCGGGTAAAGCTGTTTCTGGATTTCCTGCGCCAGCATGGCCCGGAGATGCTCAGTTAACAAGGTGCGAAGAGTAAACAAAGACGCCCGCACCAGGCGGCACGGGCGTACATTCAGCGACTTAACGCAGCTTATTCAACCGCGCTGCGCAGTGCAGCAAACACTTCGTTCAGGTCGGCCTCTTTGGTGCGTACCATGCAGCCGACATTGCGTCGTGCTGCCAGGGTAAAGTCACCCGCGCTGACAGACCAGCCACGCAATGGCTCACCGGCCAGACCTGAACTGGCCACCAGACCTTTTATCGCTGTTTCCTGCATCAGGCTGTTACCCAGGCAGAAACGGGCAAAGGTGTTGCCTGCGCTGTCTGGCAGATCACCTTTTACCTGCAGCGCATGGCCAGCGTTATCCCACTCGCCACAGTTAACAAAACCCTTTACTTGCGTTACCACATCAAGATTTGCAGACATTCGTGCTCTCCAGTTTATTGTTATCTTTTGATGAGGTATTTCAGCAAATAAGCAAAAACTTCATGTTTTAATGAAATACTTTATACCGCGCCAAAACACTGAAATAACAATAACTTAGATGAGCATTATTGAACATTGATCAGCCTCAATTTGTTTGAATCCAGCCAGATGCAGCCACCCGACATAGGTCCAGGCTACGCAGTCATCCGCGCTTAGCGATAGGGTGTCAGCAATGTATTAAGTGCCTTGTCGCCCAGCGCATCGGCCAGCCTGAAGCTGTCCTGCCCCGCGCTGTTTTTGCGGTAAGGATCAGCACCATGGGCCAGCAACACTTTAACGGTTGCCAGATGACCACCGGCAACCGCCAGATGCAGGGCCGTCTGGGTGTGCTTGTTGCGCAAGTCCCTCGGCACTTCTGCCGCCAGCAATGACTGTACAACCAGTATGTGGCCCGCCGCTGACGCCAGCATCAATGCATTATTGCCCTCAGTGTTAACCGCCAGCAGATCAGCCCTCTGCTCAACCAGCATCGCCAGTATCTCTACATGGCCGCGGGCAGCAGCCCGTAACAGCGGAGTCTCACCGTTACGGTCGGCCTGCGCGGTTGCACCGTGCCTGAGTAACAGCGGCACCAGCGCCTGGCGGTCCGTATCCGCCGCCAGCCACAACGCACTGCGACCCTGGCTATCCTGGGTATCCACCGGCACATGCCTTGCCAGCAACAGCGCCACCAGCTCTGGCAAATCGGCAGACACCGCCTGTAACAACACCAGGGCCTCATCGTCCTGCCAGCGGTCCGCGGGCATGTTTTCCAGCAGCTGAACCACCACCTCGCGATGGCCCGCTTTCACCGCCAGCTGCAAGGCGGACTCGCCATCGAGGGTCCGGGCCTGGCGCTCGGCACCCGCCTCAAGCAGGGGGATAATCAATGCCGGATGGTTTCTCTGGGCCGCGAGTATCAGCACCGTCTGCCCCTGGGCGAGCTGATGGCGAGGGTTCGCCTTGCGCGCCAGCAGCAGCGTCACAACCGCCTTATGCCCCTGCCAGACCGCCCGGCTCAGCGCCGTGTGACCCTCCGCATCCACTGTTTCGATCGCACTGCCCTGCCTGAGCAACTGCGCCACCAGCTCGGTCTGGCCGCGCCAGGCCGCCAGCAACAGCGGGTTCCAGTCACGGTAAGGGCTCTGGGCATCCTCATCGAGCAGCCGTTCACTCTGCTGCAGCGATGTCAGCACCTGCTGCACATCGTCCTCTTCACCCGAGGAGGGCCGCGCAGCGCGTGCCCCCACAGCACCAAGCCAGGTTACCAGCGCTTTATCAGCGCGGGCTTCATCCAGTGCGGTCCAGCCTTTTTTATTCAGTGCATTCAGTGCGCTGCCCTGTCGATGCAGCGTCTGAGCAGTACTCAGGTGGCCGCCCGCCGCCGCAAGATGCAGCGCGCTATTACCGTAAGGGTCAGTGTGAGCCAGATTCGCCCCCTTGCTGACCAGCGCCTCAGCAAGGGCGTGGTTACCGTCCTGAGCAGCACGCAGCAACGGTGTCTGGCCAAATTCATCAGGCTGATTCACATCGGCACCGGCCCCGAGCAACAGCTGGACCATCGCCAGCGACCCCGTTGCCGTGGCATCCAGCAACAGGCTCCGCCCGTGATCATCAAGACGGTGGATAGCCGCAGGGTCACCCACCAGCAGCTGGCGACTGTGCTCCACATCCCCTTTGCGTACCGCACTGCGCAACTGGGAAGCGACCGTCGGGGTATCATGCTCCAGCCCCCCGGCTTTCAGCCGTGGCTCACCCGGAGCGGCATCCGGGTTCAGCTCACGTTGCGCCAGCGGATGGCCCGCCTTTGCCGCCTGCTGATACAGCTGTTGCGCCCGAGCGCGGTCTTGCGCCACGCCACGGCCACTGTCATAGAGTTTGGCCAGGCTATACAGCGCTTTGTCGTGCCCCTGGGTGGCAGCTTTTTCAAACCAGCGCGCGGCCAGCTGATCCTGCTGTTTTACTCCACGCCCGGTACGATAAAAATTCGCCAGCAGATACTGCGCCTCAGCGTCTCCCGCCTGCGCCAGAGGCATCAGGCCCTGCGCAGCCACATCAAACTGACGTAAACGGATCGCCAGGCGCACGGCTTCCAGCGCGGTATCTTGCTGACTTTGTGCCGTGCTTTGTGCGGCAAATGCCAGCCCAGGCACAGCCAGGCCGGTAAGACTGATCATCACAAGGCTGCCCAGCAACCGCCTTATATTCACCTTCATGTTCACAGAGAGTCTTCGCATCATCAGGCCGTGCCGTACTTGGTATCCACCTGGATGCCAATTGATTTCAAAAAGCCGTTGGGCAGAATACCCCCGGCACAGATAATCAGGCCGTTGTTCGCCAGGCAATGGGTCTCACCGGTTTCATCGGTGAGGGTGATGGTATCGGTGCCGATCGCCTGCACACTGGAACTCATCATCAACCTCAGCCGCCCCGCTTCAACGGCCTGAGCAACCCTTTCCCGGTTTTTCTGTTTCGCCCGGCCAAATGCCCCGCTACGGTAAGACAGGGTCACCGTTGTACCCGGTTCATCCGCAATACTGGTCGCCGCCTCCAGCGCACTGTCGCCACCGCCCACCACCATCACATGCTTGTGCTGATAGTCCGCCGGGTCATTAAGGCGGTAAACCACTTTGGTCTGATCTTCGCCTGGCGCACCGAGCTTACGCGGTGTGCCCCGCCGACCGATCGCCAGCAACACGGTACGGGTGTGGTATTCAGCCACCGTTGTTTTCACACAAAAGCCGCCCCCCTCCAGTGGCGTTACATCCACCACCCCTTCCTGGTAGTTGATCTGCATGCCGGTTGACTGCTCTACCTCCTGCCAGAACTCAATCAGCGCTTCTTTGGTGGTATCGCGAAAACGAAACTCACCCACCAGCGGCAGCTTGGCCGGAGCGGTCATCACCACTTTACCCCGCGGGAAATGCGCAACCGTGCCTCCCAGCGAGTCCTGCTCTACGGTGACAGATTTCAGCTGCTGCTCCATCGCCCCCAGCGTTGCAGCAACCCCCGCCGGACCCGCCCCGACAATCAGCAGATCCAGCATGTCACTCGCCTGCGGGGCTTTTTTAACCACCTCGGTAATCGCCTCCAGCGCCTGACGCCCCTGCTCAGTGGCATTCTTGATCAGCCCCATGCCACCCAGCTCACCGGCGATATAAATTCCTGGCACGTTGGTCTGGAAGTCAGGCCCGACATCAGGAATATCCATGCCACGTTTTTCGGTGCCGAATACCAGCTCAATCGCCCCCGCCGGACAGGCCGTTTTACAGGCACCATGGCCAATACAGGCCGTTGGATTGATCAGCTCAGCTTTATGGTTAATCAGCCCCAGCACCTGATATGACGTTTCCGGACAGGCATTCACACAGGAACCACAACCGATACAGATGTTCGGGTCAATCAGGGGATGCAGGGAAGCAGGCTCAGTCAGACCGGCGTTAACAGACTCGGCCTTAACCGCTTTGCTGGCTTTAGTCTGGCGGGATTTGTACACAAAGTAGACGGCATACATCACAACGATGGGCAGTCCGTAGGTCATCACAATCAATGAATCGGCAGGCAGAAACTCTATGGGCATGGTGATCTTTTTCTCAGTGTTATCGCATCCTGAGCGCTGTTTTACCCTCCCTGGAATAGGCTACATTATAAGCAACGGTCGACCATGCTAGACGACAAAATCGCCGCTAACAAGCGTCTCAAAAGGGCGACACCCGCCCCTGCTGGCTGTCACTTTTGTACAGCCTGCTGGCTGATACCCAGCGGGCATAAAACTAACCCGTTGAATTACCTGTTTTATTTTTATCACTTTTCTAATGAACCCCCGGTGACTGTGCGTATGAACATACGTCAATTTGGCTTACCACTCTTTATCACCCTGGTGACCGCCCTGCTGGTAACAGCCCTGATAACAACATCAACCCAGGAGGCACCGACCCAGGAAACATTGATTCAGAAGACATCGCCACAACCCACCACAATGGCCCCCGCGCAGGACGCTGCGCCACCCAGCGCAACAGACAGCCCTCGCCAGGCAGGTGCCCTTAACCAGATGGTTATCAAGCTGGAACAGCGCCTGCAGCGTAACGATGGCAGCGCCGAGGACTGGCTGTTACTGGGCAAAACCTACCAGTACCTGGGCCAGCCCGAACAAGCCGAGCACGCCTACAACAACGCCCTCACCCGGGGCTACGATGCCAGCAAGCTAAAAGCCAGCCGAGCGGATATGGCCCGACAACAGACGCCCGCCCCTCAACCGCCTGCACCGCTGGACAATCCGATGAACGCGCACCAGCTCACCGCCCTTAATCAGGGCCTGTCACACGCAACGGATACCCCCGCCGTCACGGTTAAAGGCACCCTGACCCTCTCCCCCGAGTTTAAGTCGCAGGTGTCGCCCGCGGCTACGCTGTTTATCTTTGCCCGCGCAGCACAGGGGCCGCCGTCCGCCCCCTTTGCCGTGCTCAGGCTTCAGCCCACGGCATTTCCGGTCAGCTTTGTCCTGGATGATCGCCACGCGATTATGCCAGGCCGCACCCTCTCCTCCGCCAGCAGCGTGGTGATTGGTGCGCGCCTGTCAGCCAGCGGCAATGCATCCGCCCAGCCAGGTGACCTTGAAGGCTTCAGTACGCCGATCACTGTCACCGATAACAGCCCGGTGCGGCTGGAAATCAACCAGACGCATCCTTAGGGGGCATCGCTCATCATGCCAAACTCACCGGGTTCAGATAAGCACACCCACGCCGCTGCCAGTGATGTCAGCCAGATGGACCAGCGCTGGTATCACGGCCTGGTCGCGCCGACCATGGTCACCCTGCTGGGGCTCGCCCTCGCCCTCGGCTGGCACAACCGGGACAAGTTTGTTATCACCCCTGAATGGGGCCTCGGCTACTGGCTGGGCATTACCGGCGGAGTGATGTTTCTGCTGATATTCCTCTACCCGCTGCGCAAAAAAGCAAAAATTCTGCGGGACTGGGGCTCAGTGAAGATCTGGTTTAACGCCCATATGCTGATCGGCCTGATCGCCCCCACCATCATCATCTTTCACACCAACTTTCAGCTGGGGGCCCGCAACAGCAACATCGCACTCTATTCGATGATTCTGGTGGTGATCAGCGGCCTGATCGGGCGCTACATCTACGCCCAGATCCACTACGGCCTGTTTGGTAAACACGCCGACCTGGCCGAACTGACCGCCATCAGCGAAGTCACCCGTGGCCAGCTGGGCGAGGCCTTCGGCATCGCACCGGTGCTGGAAAACGTGCTTAAACGGTATGAGCAAAAAGTGCTGGAGAAACCCGCTAACCTGGTGCAAAGCATCCTGCGCAAGCTGATGATTGGCGTCAGCAGCTGGACCACCTACCTTATACTGCGCCGACGCCTCAAACCGCTGATCGCCGCCCGCGCACGGCAGAAAGGCTGGAGCCCAGCCGAAGAACAGGATTTCTATCGCAAAACCTGCCGCACCCTGGCAATCCACCTCGCCACCATCCGCAAGGTCGCTGTGCTGAATTTCTATGAGCGACTGTTCGCAGGCTGGCACATGGTGCATGTGGTGTTTTTCAGCTTATTGATTATTACGGGGCTGGTGCATGTACTGGCGGTACATATGTATTGAGGGGGGTTGTCAGAGGAAACCGTAAGGCCTAAGAGTTAAGCCAGTTCTGTGCTCAATCCTGTTGCATCAGTGCCGCCTGAACCACCCGCAACAACGGTTCACTATGAGCAGCACTCAGCACTACCCGATTACATTGCTGCAACGGACAGAACGCCTGCAGAGCCTCAACCAGCGCGGCGATCACCGCATCCTGATCAAAACAATGGGGTTCCAGATGCAGGTAGCGAACCTCCAGCTGGCCAATTTTACGGTGGGCTTTACAGTCCATCCGGCCGATAAATTCGCCCCGGTACAGCAGCGGCAAACTGAAATAGCCGTACTGACGCTTTGCCGCTGGCAGATAGCATTCCAGCTGATAATCATACTGAAACAGCGCCCGTAACCGGTCACGCTGAATCACACTGTTGTCGAACGGCGAGAGAATCCGCAACCGGTTATTCAACCGTGGCAGCGGCTGGTCCAGCGCGCCCGCAGGCAGCAGAAAGACCTCGCCACAGCTCAGCTGCACCGCTTCCAGCGTCCGCTCGGCCAGTCGCTCATCAACCTGAGTTTTCATCGCCTGACGCAACGCCGGGTTGCGGCGCAGGTAGGTCAGCCCTTTCAATGACACCAGGCCATGACAGCGTAACTGCTGATCCAGCAGATGGCTGGTAAAGCTCGCCAGATCGGGCATCCGGGTATCGACACCGGTGGGCAGCACCCGCTCGGTCAGGTCATAGCTTTTCTGGAAACCAGCGCGATCGCTGACCATCAGATCACCTTCGATATACAGCTGTTCCAGCGCCTTTTTGGCCGGTTTCCAGTCCCACCAGGCGCCGCGCTGAGCAGTACCGCTTTCCAGATCACGGGCACGGATAGGCCCGTCTGACCGAACCCTGGCCAGCAGGTCTGCCATCAGCGCCTGATCGCGGGTTTTATACCAGTGAGTCTGGCCGCTTTTGATGGCGTGCTTGTAAGGCAGCGAGAACCGAAAATCATCCATCGGCAGAAACGCCGCCGCATGGCTCCAGTACTCAAAGATATCGCCATCGGCCAGCAGCTGATCCATCATTTCGGGCAGGTATTGCGGCACTCTGGACTGCAACACATGATGATGGGCACGCTCCACCACCGAGAGGGTGTCGATCTGCACATAACCCAGATGGTTGATCGCCCGGCGTGCGCCTGCCCGCCCCCGCCCGAACGGCTGTGCCTGCAACAGCCCCTGCGCCGACAGCGCCAGCCGACGCAAACGGTTCAGATCACTTGAGGCCAGCACCTGCAGGAGATTGTTTTGCATCGTCCCACTCAATGGATGTGCGGGCGCAGCTTGAAGACATCCGTCGTGTATCTGACGCCGCCCGCTACAAAAGAGATGGCAGTATTGGCCACGAAACCTTTACCCATGAGGAATGTTGCATCAGCACCGGTGTCACCCGGAAAGATGAAGTAGTTGGTCTTGCTGCCACGGATGTTGCCTTTGCCGTCTTCATCTTCGTTGTTGTCTGTATTACGTACCCGAAGCGTAACAGCCGTTGTGTCTGACTGAGGCAGCGAAACCGTCACCTCTGCGTTAAGCGACAGATCCAATGGGTTGCCTCCTACCGCATCCGTTGTCAGCCACAGCTCAAGGTCTCCCTTGTCATCGTGCAGTTTGAGTTCGGCGAAGCCCACCCGCTGTTGATCGGAAAACAGCGGAACCACAATGCCATCATGCAGGGTGTGATTGTGACCATGCGCATAGCCATGGTTATACGTCTGGCTACCCTGCTGATGCGCACACCCGGCGATGATGAACACTAGCGACAATAAAAGCGCTGGTTTGGTGAGCACTGACATGTTTGTACTTCTCCTTCTGTAGAACGCCTATATAACCAGGGCGAGAGCATGAACGTTTTTCGTACAACTTATTGCTATCGAGTTGATCGAAAATCGTACAGATTTAGTTCTATGGTAAAATTTTCTATAGCTGCTTCGCCAAAAATTTCAGAAGCAGCAATGTAAAAGTTCAATTTTTGAACAGACCAGACTGACTTTAGCTGCTCAAAATATGTTCATGCTCTTGCCCTGCCTATATAACAGGAAAAATTATTGGCTAAAATAGATGATAAAGAAGCAAAATCCAACTGTATTTTATTTTTAATTAACAGCTTGTCACGTGCCAGCTTTCAATATAAAGCTTCTTACACCCATTAAAACACCGCCAAATGAAACTGGAAATAATATTAATACAAATATTAATGTATCGGTATTAGATCCTAGATTTCCAACATAAGCGACACACCCACATCTGCCAGATACTCCAGAGGAGTCTGGTAATCT
>OJDH01000064.1_pt1 | contig 89225 bp, 77 predicted proteins | sample 1592761 | NCBI WGS metagenome assembly OJDH01 (sample SAMN05416855, study PRJEB24817) | seawater metagenome | isolation source: Sea water | place: Canada:Atlantic | collected 2013-11 | reverse complement strand
GATCTACACTATCCTCTTCGTCGGCAGCGTCAGATGTGTATAAGAGACAGGTTATACACTGCTTTAGCATTGTGGCTATAGGTGCCGTGATAGCCGTTGGTATGCCAAGCTTTGTAAATTGAATCAGGGATAACATCTTGAACAGCGTCGCCGATGTCCTGAATAGTGACACCTTGGTTGGCTAAACGTAATGTTTGATTATGCACTAAACCATAGTTATCACGTTGCAACTTAAGGAAGTCATTAATCGCTTCATTTCCCCATATTGGCGCTGAGTGAGCGGCAAACAAGGTTTCAACGTCACTGCCGAAGGCATTAATCATCTCATTAATATCTTTTGACCATTTTTGCGAATCGCGAACCTTAGCACCACGCAGGGTATAGACGTTGTGCATCCCCTGATAAGTTAGCTCCGCAGTCCACAGTGCTTTCATTGACGGGATATAGGTGATCATTTCAGATGCGGCTTCGGTGCCAGAAGCATCCATAAAGACCATCTCTAGGCCATCAATGGTTAATGTCTCCCATTTACCCTGGCCGTTGAGGGTGTGATCGGGCTTAACGTAAGTGATTTCACCTTTCGATATCCCTTTACCTAGCGCTGCATCAACAATGCCGTGGTCATGCTTACCCAATGTGGCACCATACTGATAGGCGGCTCGTCTGCTCATTGCATTACCGGCTAGCACGTTTTCATCGACGATCTCTTTAGTGATATTGTCTGATCCGTACACTTCGACATTAGGATAAAGTTCCTGCACACCACGGGCACCACCAAAGTGATCGGCATGACTGTGTGAATAGATCATCGCAACTACTGGGAGATCACCACCTTCGGGAAGGTTTTTCATGGCAAACTCAAGTGATAGTTTGGCAGCTTCTTTAGTTAGTAGTACATCGTAGGCTATCCAGCCGTTATCACTGCGAATTAACGTGAGGTTAGAGAGGTCAGTACCGCGCACCTGATAGATACCATCACGGACCTTATATAACCCATTTGCCACCATGTTCAATTGTGCTTGACGGTGTAAAGACGGATTGATTGAATCGGGTGCTTTATCGTTGAGGAATTCGAATTCAGAACGCATGATAGCAGCCGTCTTCTCATCAAGTTCGGCGATCAGGTTTTTAGACGATTGCTCAAATGCGGCTTTATCGGCAAAGTTCAGTGTCTTAGCAATCTCTTTATTGGCACTGGCTGTGTGTTGGGTGGCATCTTTACCTGCATAGCTTACGCTGATGTGGTCATGTTCATGTTGTGCGGCAAAGGCATTAACGCTAACTGCATTGAGTGATAATGCACTGATAATTGATACTGCAAGTAATGAGTTTCTCATGGTGTAGCCCCTTTCAAGAGTAATCTGGGTTCAGTCATTAATTGGCGTTAAGCTAATGAGACTGAACGGTTTCTAACTGTTGAAACTATTCTATCTCGCTTGAACTGATAAATAATTAGGCTTAACCTGTGCTCTACTATTTATATTGTGAATATTAGGAGGGGTAATGTTTCAAGAAAAATTGCTGGATCTGAACTTACTTAGAGTGTTCTCTGTGGTGTATAGAACGGCGTCATTTAGCCGCGCTGCTGAAGAGTTGAATTTGACCCAGTCATCGGTAAGTAATGCCATTGCTAGGCTGAAAAAATCCATAGGTGAGGAGTTGTTCATTCGTGCAGGCAGAGGAGTTAAGCCGACCTTGGTTGCGTTGAACTTATATCAACAACTGGAGCAGCCTTTGTTAGCCATTGAGCAAGTCGTATCGGGTTTACACCTTTTTGATCCCAAGACAAGCGAACGTACTTTTTACGTGTATGCCAATGAAACGATTATTCATCTGCTTCAAACACGCGTGGATGAATACCTGAGTGAAAGCGGTATTGATATTGTGTTTCGTGAAGCGCCGATAGCGGAGGAGTTGTTACAGGGGGATCTTCAATTAGAGAAGGTTGATTTGGCCATTGATGTATCTCAACCTAACTTAGCTTCTTTTGCTTCAATGAAGGTGTTGGAAGATCGATTAAACTGTGTTGTCAGAAAAGATCATCCCAGAATTAAGGGAAGTTTGAGTCGTGAGCAATATTTTGCTGAAAAACACATTATTCATATAATGCGTCGATCAAATTTGAGCATGGCTGATTTGATGACCAAAGAGGTGCTTCCCGCAAGAGAGATGTACGGTGAACAATCATCCCTGTTAAGTATGCTTGCTACAGCGGCAAAATCTGATGCTATCGCAGTTGCGACGCAATCTTATACCGATGCATATGCTGATTTGTTTGGCTTACAAGTGTTGTCACTCCCTTTTGCGACTAAACCAATTGAGCTCTACATGGTGTGGAGTAAAAAATTACAACACAATACGGCTAACCTTTGGCTAAGAGAGACGTTGTTGACACTAATGAAGCGATTGTAAATCAAGGGGACGTTTTTTAGCTGGGCAAGTTTTACCCGATTGATAATGAATAGAGAGGAGGAGCTAACAATGCAGCTCCATTCGGCATATTAAGAATGCTATTGTCTCGCTAATCTATGACTCTCTGAAGGCTGTTCAAAGTCACTACGATAAGGATTGATATCCAAGCCACCACGACGGGTGTAACGGGCGTACACGGTCAACTTTGCACAGTGGCAGAAACGTTTCAGATCAACAAAAATGCGTTCGATACACTGTTCGTGAAACTCGTTATGTTGGCGGAACGAGATAAGGTATCGAAGCAGTTTCTCGCGATCTATCTTCGGTCCCTGATAACGGATCATCACACTGCCCCAATCGGGCTGTGATGTAATTAAACAATTAGACTTTAACAAGTTAGAGTTTAATGTTTCAGCTACCATCGACTTATCATCTGTGCTGTCTAGTAAGTAGTCGGGATTGAAATTGTAATCCTCAATTTCAATATCTAGATCATCAATACAAGCACCTGGAAGTTCAACAATGCGCTGATGAGTGAAGTGTTTGGGTTCGATAACTTTCACTAACACTTCACCATTTGCACAACGACTGAGGTCATCGGCTAATGTTGATTGAACCAGCTCAATAGAGTCAAACTTTGTTTGATTGAAACTATTAAGATAAAGCTTAAAAGACTTGGACTCGATTAAGTGCTCACTATCAAAGCTGAGGTGAAATTCAGCGATAGCGACCATTGGCTTTCCTTTGGCGTTCAGCCATGAAAGTTCATAGCCTGTCCATATATCTGTGCCATGGAAGGGCAGATTATCAATGAGCTCTATGGCATCACGGTTGAGTTTACGAGGAACCCCTTGCAGCAGAGATGCATCATACTCAGACTGATAGCCTGTCGCTTTTCCTAGCGTCAGTTCAGAAAGCGCTTTTGCGTCACTATAAGGATCATGAACTTGTGTCATCAATGGTTTTTCCATGGCAAAATAGATAACCATTATACCTGATTTTGGACAACAACTAAGTGTCTTCTTTACCTGCGCTGAATAAATTCTTAAAAATATATCATCAAGCTTATATTGATAAGCTAGGAGAATCTCCTCGCTATTATCCTCAAGGAGAGAACTCCCCTTGTATTGAAGGTGAGTTTATTGAGGATGAGCATGGTGAGGGGATGGATAATACGGTCTACTGGCACCCGAAAGAGAGAGCAGACAGTGTCAATTTTGACAATGTGGAAACGGCGCTAGAGATCGCATTACACCCAGATATTAACGGTTTATTCTGCACCCATTTTTCAGCTCCACTTCTATTTGACTCACAGTGGGGAGCTGGCGAGCTATTACAGGTGTGGAATGAGACCGATTTTGATTATCTACAACAAAATATCATTGGCCATCTGATGATGAAGAAAAAGCTTAAACAGGCACCAACTTGGTTTATTGGTGTGTTAGGTGATGGAGACAGAATGCTCACTGTCGATAATGAAGATGGCAGTGTGTGGATAGAGATCCCCGGTCAAGTACCCAGCGAAAAACTCACTGACTCATTGGAGATTTTTATTAGCGGATTAACCCCCAGAGTGGCCCCGCCTGAATTGCATATCGAAGAGTCGATGCCTGAACTCGATCATCCGGGGATTTGGCATCGCATTAAGTTGATGTGGCAGAACCTGAAAGGGAAATAATATCAACCCTATGTATAGATTCGAGCTCTCACGTTGAGAGTCTCGAATTTAGGCATTTCAGTTAAAGGTGATCCCACGAAATATTCGAGACAATACGGCACTCGTCACAACGGAAATGAAACATATCCAGTAAAGGTTCATCCAATAGCCACTCTTTATTACCACAACGTGGACAGGGGCGTAGCTTTTCAGAAGCCAAGCTGTCTCCACCAACACGATAAAGATAGTAGTAAGTCGGAATGTTAGTTTGAAATTCAATTCTTCCTCTGATATCCCAACCACGACGGAAAAGATCGCTGTTCGTTGAGGTAAGCTCTTCTAACGCGGCAAATTCAGCCTTAGTCGCTGCAGCCATCTGAAGTTCGTCACAGGCTTGCCACTCGGTCTGCCAACGAATAATACGCTTATGGTCGCCATTAAAAGTGGCGGGTAGCTGATAGAGTGGAATAGGTTGTAAAGTGTCACCATTTCGCACAGGAGAACACATATGTACGTAGCTGGTGTAGATGAGTTGCCAACTCGGCTTTTCAGAGCTGCTGCTTTCTGAATTGATATCCTGGCCGACATACTTCTCTCTTGGGGCAAGCAGCTTAGCGTGGGTTAGGTCATTTAATGCGGAGTTTACCCAAGGGCTGTTAAAACGTTTAGCTAAACTGCTCTTTTCAGGCATTAATAGTCTGACTCTAAAGTCGCCATCATTGAAGGCAACGGCAAATTCTCTTCCTAATACCTGACCGTTAGCTCTATAAGCTTCCAGAAGACCATTTATTGCTTTTTCAGCAGCGGTAATCGTGGTGTCATCAAAACACTCAAATCGCAGTTCTATAACGTGCATTACTTTTGGACCTTATGGTCTGCTTCTAACTGGGTTACTCTAATACTAAGTTGTTGATAAGCATTTTTTAGTTGTTCAAAATCATGTTTGAGCTTATCTAACTCAGAGCTCTCTTCGGTATTATCTGTTTGGGATAACGGAGAACTAGGGGGCTGTATTTGTGCGATTGACTCTGGTGACATCGATTTAAACTGCTGTAAACCTTGGATAAGTATTGGTAATGGAATACTGTTCCCCAATTTAGTTTTAATCAAGGCTAAGCTGGGTTGCTTTCCTGTGTTTGCGACTGACTTGGCTGCAGCTAAAACGTGTTCTAAAGGACTCATCATTGGTTATTTTTCTCAATAGCTAGCCTAAACGACTAATAAAATTGTTCACTAATTAATAAATATCAATATAAACAATGCGATATTGTATTGGCCTGTAATTTGCTTTAACGAGTCTAACCATAATAAAGAAACAGGAAGTCATAGTGAAAACAAATTTAATTGGTTTAGCATTTATTAGCATTGCAAGTTTAAGCCTATCTGGGTGTGTACTCAATATCGGTGATGGAGAATCTGGTTGGAATGGTCAAGATGGTTGGGAAACCAAACAAAATGTAAATCGTGCAAATTTGGCTAAATTAGCCTTAGGGATGAATCAAGATCAAGTTAACGTTTTGATGGGGAAAGCTGACTTTTATGAGGCTTATATCGAGAATGAAAAAGAGGTGCACGTGCTTTTTTATCGAACGCAACGAAACAGTGGTGATGGCAAGACTACAAAAGATGAATGCACGCCTGTAGTCATCAGTAATAATAGTCTTGTGGGTTGGGGTGAGAAAGCTTACCTCACCATTTAAACATCACTTTCTGATAAGGGCGTCTAATTGGTCGATAAGTTCAGACCATTGGGCGTCTTCCTCTATCGCTTCTCTTAAGAAGCTTTTCTGTGATTCACTCCAGAACTCAGCCTGGCATATTAATACATTGGCAGGGATCTGCTTGCTCGCAATAAATTTGTCAATATTGTCTTCACTGTTATCTATGCCTAGTTGTTCAAACAAATGGCTAAGATCTTGTGGCGTCGTATCCATTGACCGCTCCTTAAATAACGATACTTGCTAGCTATTATGAGTATGGATCAAACTTAAACAAAAAGTGGTTATTTTCAAAGCATATCTGAATAATATTTACACTGTCAATTGGGCTTGATACATTGGTTGATAACTGTTCTAGATTGAAGGTTATCAATTAATGACTAAAGACGCTAACGCATTACTAGAAGCTTATCGAGCTGTATACCTAACGGCTGAAGATCTTCGGGTTGCAGCATCAATACTCTATAACGCCTATCACGATGACCCCTTCTTTATTGATTCATTACATGCCGGCGATTTAGCCATGTATGAGCAAAAGTTGAGAGGGGCAATACGTGAGGAACTCAACGAGTTATGGCAACAAGAGCAGGCATTAATTGGGTTGTTCGATTCAGACAGAATGGTTGGCGTTGCTTGTATCGTGACTCAACAAGTTCCATTAGGGGAGTCTAGATACTGGCATTGGCGTTTAAAAATGCTAATTAGTACAGGATGGCAATCAACACAGGCTTTGATTAAGAAAGAGTCTTCACTGTTAGAACATCTACCAAGCCCTCATTGCGGTATTTTGCAATTTATTGCGGTTTCTCCTACAGAGCAAGGGAAGGGGCTTGGAAGTCAGTTGGTTCAAGCTGCATTAAGCTGGTGTGATGAACAGCCTGAACTGGAAGGGATCGGTGTTTTTGCGAGTGATGCGAGCCATGCACAACTTTTTAGCCAACATGGGTTTACCCTTTTAGAGCCGTTGTCGATAGGCAATGTTGAAGGTGAATTACTGTTTTATCGTGGTCACGATAATGACTGAGCCCGCTAAATTAAATGGGGAAAAAGCATACTCAACTTTTAAAGATTTTTACCCCTTTTATCTATCACAACACCAAAACTCCACCTGTAGGCGCTTACATTATATTGGTACCTTGTCCATTTTAGTGATTTTGATTGAAACACTTATGACTCAAAACTGGATCCAACTTTTGCTTTTGCCTTTAGTTGGTTATGGATTTGCTTGGATTGGACACTTTATTTTTGAGAAGAATAAACCTGCTACTTTTCAGTATCCGTTTTATAGTTTCTTGGGTGATTGGCTTATGTTTGCACAGCGAGTCGGTAAATTTTTCCGTCGTTAAATATAGCTATATCAACCTCTAAATATGTTTACTCGGATTAAATTTCGTCCTTCAAGATACATAGAGAAGTTCAATCGCTGGGATTAAGCTGAGACTGGGTTGTAGCGGTTATCCTAAACGGCTACAACAGATGTAAGAGATCTCTCACAAGAGCGTGCGACATGTGAAGAGAATAACAATAGATAAACCCCACCTTTAAATTTATATCATTTAAAAACAACTAATTAAGTTTATTCCTCTGCTAAGCCTCATCTTAGTTAAAAACTTGATTTCTACTCTCACCCCATTTTTTCTCATATTTACTCTAATATTTAACTCGTAGACGGACATACGGTAAATGAATGGATTCAGTGATCAGGATGATCAAAAGTGACTTAGGGAAAAGCACTATAGGGACATTATCAAGGATGGAGCACACTAGGATGGTGTGTTAGTACTGACTTAGGAAAGTTAAACAATCCAGGATGGAAGGTTTGCTGTCTGGAAGACAGGACACATGGATAGTGCAGAAGGGATGCTACAAGGATGGATTTGGACACGCTTAAGGATTGAGCCAGCTCGGTAAAAGGATAACCGAGAACATGGATGAGTAACTGCTTATTTATAAGTAGATACACGGAAATCAAAAGGAAGTGATAGGGATATAACAGGGATGGATTTGGACACGCTTAAGGATTGAGCTAGCTTAGTAAATGGATTACTGAGTTCATGGATGAGTACTTACTCAGAGAGTGAGTTACAGGGAAAAATGGAAGTATCAAGGATGAAGCAAGGAGCATTTTGAACGCATGGATGGTGCAGGGAGCACAATAAATAGCTGGATTGCTTAACAAAAGAAATAAAGGGCGCGACTTCAACGAAGCCGCGCTTTTTCTTTATCTGTTTTTTATTAACTTGGTCTTGTTTAGGCAATCGCCTTTATTTACATTTTCCTGTGTTACAGCTTCCACGAGAGCCACAACTCCCCCCAACAGATCCTCTTGCTTCAGGCGCTTCAAACCATTCAGGTTCGGGGAAAATAGGCCAGTCAACTTTTTTAACTGTCTTTCCATGCATCCAAATATGTGCTCGATATTGATTGATCCCATCAGTACTAAACTCAAGAAGATATTTAGCCTTCCACGTTAGGCCGCTACTGCCCCCAATACTGGGTCTGGCGGATTCCATCGCAATGGCTAACAACTGCACTTTTTGTTTGTGGCATTCTCTGTCGGCAAAAACACGGCTCAGTTCAGCCATTTGTCGAAGTTGCCAAAAAAATGCGACAATGACGATCACTGCGGCAAATAATAAAAAATCGGTCATCATGCTTTTGTCACCTTAAATAATCCTCCTATAGCAGCTGAAAGTATGGCACTTCTATCTGGATTACGAAGATCGGATAGTAGCTGAATTCGCAATACTGGTATCGCTACAATATCAGCAAAAATTTGATTAAAGAAGTGTTGTTCCTGAGCGGCAAGGGCTTCGAGGAAGATGCTTCGAGTGTGATCATCTTTTAACGCTGCCCAGTTGCGGGCTGCGATGGTGATGAGCGCATTTGCATCAAGTAAATTGAGCTCTGCAAGGTGCGATATCCCAGCTGAAGATCTTGCTTCATCTGAGGCAAGGGCACGCAGATAATAAGGTTTTAGCTCATTATCGGCAGCGATCAACTTTTTCAATATGGTGTCAGCCAATTGTTCGTCGACAGCTAAGTGTTCGAGACACTGGCATACGGCCACTTGCACTTCAGTACTTGCGTAGTCAAAGCTATTAATCAGAACGGTAAGATGATCGAGTTCATCGGCGCGCACACAGATGTCTGCAATGCCTTGCAGTCCAATCTCTTGCCAGTTTTCAGCCTTTACTTGTTTAGAAAGATATTGATAGGCGAATTCATATTGTGGAGAGGCTTTTTGTTCAAGCTGCTTTTTCACCAATGCATTAAAAAGAGCCAACTTTTCTGATGTAGGCTTAAATGAAAATGGGTGATTAGCCAACTTCTGCTGTTGTTCCTCAGAGAGTACCTGGGAAGGATCCCGGCCTAATGCCTCAATAATCATTCTAATAAATTGCGTTCTGGGAGCGGGTGACAGTAAACCGCGTTCATCCAAAGGTAGCTTTAGAAACCAGATATAATGTTGCTGGCTTGCATCCCAAAAAACAATGGCAAATTGAGCATGCCCTAAAATAGGGGCTGGATAAGGTGTGGTTAGCTCCTCAATCTGCTGAAATTCTTGCATATCAATCTGTTGCACCCTTCTTCCCATGTCATAGACTTGAAATTGAGTATTCGCTGTTGATAAGAACTGAGTAAGGGTCGTTATTTCTGTCATTTTCCTGCCGTAACACCGATGATCTGCTTTTTAATATAATGGGTATTATAGGGAGAAGTGGGTTGAGATGATATTATTGTGTGTTAAATATGAGTACCAAATTAGAGTGTAAAAAGGTTTATGCCGTGCTGTATATAAAGACAACTGAAAAACTGTGCCAGTTAGAGGATGAACTTAAGGTTCATGGTTTATGGTCAAAGGAGGCCCCTTCTCAAGAAGCGATGGCTAACACCTCTCCTTTTAGCTGTGAGGTGATGTCATTTGAGAATTGGGTGCAATTTATTTTCATTCCCAAGATGAATCAGTTGATAATATCGCAGAGTGAACTTCCCTCAAGTATTTCAATCGCGCCGATGGCGCATCATGTATGGAACGCTCAGTCCCATTTGCAGCCATTAATTATGATTTTTGATGATTTGGATAATTTACTAAGTGAACAATGATAATCAGCTAGACCAGGACAATATGCACCATTCATCTGAAGAGTTTGATGAGTTAGCCCTTAATGATGGGTTAGCGGATGAAGTACCCCCAGAGATCGAGATACTATTTGAAGATGAAGATATTGTCGTCATTCATAAACCTGCTGGGCTTCTGGTGCACAGATCTTACTTAGCAAGACGCGAGCGTTTCTTTGCTATGCAGATGACTCGAGATAAAGTGGGTTGCCATGTATTTCCTGTCCATCGTTTAGACAGGCCGACATCAGGCGTGCTTCTTTTTGCAAAAAGCAGCGAGATGGCAAATAATTTATGTGAGCAATTTTCTGCTAAAACAGTCCAAAAGCAATATTTAGCGATTGTTAGAGGCAATATGAATGAAGCTGGCACATTAGATTATGCACTGAGAGTTGAGCTTGATGATCATGGCGATAAAGATGTCGATCCAAATAAAGCAGCTCAAGATGCAGTGACCAGTTACCAACCTTTACTTAATGCTGAAATTCCTTACCCGTCAGGTCGTTATGCAAGTAGCCGTTACGCTATGATAAAGCTTTCGCCACATACCGGTCGTAAACATCAATTAAGACGTCATATGGCTCATCTGAGACATCCTATTGTGGGTGACACGACTCATGGTGACGGTAAACAGAATAAGTTTTTTAGAGAGCACTTCGCAATCAATAGACTTTGGCTAATTGCTAAAAGTCTCTCTTTCGCTCATCCAAGAACGGGAGAAAGAATGACGGTTGAAACAGAGTTGGAACAGGAATGGTTTACTTTGTTTAATGCTTTTGGCTGGAATGAGGATATGTTGGTTTCAGAGCCGTCATCTCTTATCGTTTAATGCTTATTTTACGCGAGTTATTTTGTATGGAGATTATCACTAGCCTTAATATCTAGCGGCGTCGCTTGATTTTCCGTGACTTGGGATAACGAGTTGTTAATGTCGTTTAACTTGACCGTTCTGAAGTAGCACATGCGTCTGATATGGGCGGCGCGATGAAGGTGTTTGAGGTGTTTATGTCGACTAGAGTGGCGCATCGATTTATATCCTTGAAGTTTCAGGCAAATAAGTTGGCATGAAGCTGTCAATAAAGTATTGTTTAATTATAAAGCTAATTTGGTCTCAAGGCGACGTATAACATGAGAAAAGTGAATCTGATTTTTGGAACTGTATATGGTAATGCACAATTTGTAGCCGAGACATTAAGGGACGATATTCAAGCAACAGGTCGAGAAGTTCAGTTATTCCAAAGTGATGCGCTTACTGATTTCATACCTCCTCAAGATGAGGTGTTATTAGTCGTGTGTTCAACTACTGGCCAAGGCGATGTTCCGGATGAGATCCTTCCTTGGTTTGAGATGCTTAAATCTCAAGCTCCTTATCTTCCAAATTTAAAATATGGTGTTATCGCATTAGGGGACTCAAGTTACGATACCTTCTGTCGAGCTGGAATACAGTTTGATGAGTTGTTGACTGAATTGGGGGCTCATCGTGTCGGCTTACTGTTGAAAGTCGACGCCTGTGAAACGATGGAACCTGAGGTAACTGCCAAAGCATGGCTGCAGATCTGGAACAAACAAATCGATTCTTAAATCCCTTAACGTATCTTAAAGAGCATTGGTTTAAGTTTGCACAGCGCCTAAGCCAGGCGCTGTTGATCCCTATTGCTATCCTGCCTGCCGCTGGTGTCATGCTTGGGTTGGCAATGAACCCACTGCCTTTTATTCCTGATGTTGTTAGTGTACTGATGTTAACTGTCGGTAACCTTATCTTTAGCATGATGCCGATGTTGTTTGCTGTGGCAATCGCTATTGGGTTCTGTAAAGATCAGGGGGTTGCCGCATTCAGTGCCGTGTTTGGTTTCGGGGTTTTTCTCTCTAGCACGGCGGCACTTGCGAGTGTCTACGCAGTGCAAACTCGCCAATTGTGGGGCGTTGAAACTATCGATACAGGCATTGCTGGTGGCATGCTCGTTGGTGCAGTGACTTGCCTTGCGGTAAAGCAGAGTGAACGTTTGCGCCTTCCATTGGTATTCTCATTTTTCGAAGGCAGGCGAAGTGCTCCTTTGTTGATGATCCCACTGTGCATCTTGTTAGCCTACCTCTCTATTTTGATATGGCCCACGATGTCGGCTTGGATTGAAAGGTTTTCAAATTGGGTTGTTTATCAAAAACCAGCAGAAGCATTTGCATTGTATGGCGCCGTTGAACGCTTACTTATTCCGTTAGGATTACATCACATCTGGAATGCCCCGTTTTACCTTGAAATGGGGCAATACATGCGAGAAGGTGAGGTGGTTCGTGGTGAAGTCGCACGCTATTTGGCGGGGGATCCATTAGCGGGTAATTTGGCTGGCGGTTACTTGATTAAAATGTGGGGATTACCTGCAGCAGCACTTGCGATTTGGCGCTGTGCGGATAAAGCTCAAAGAAACAGAGTGGCGGGGATTATGATCTCTGCTGCCATGGCGAGCTGGCTTACTGGGGTCACTGAGCCGATAGAGTTCGCTTTTTTATTTGTGGCTCCAGTGCTATTTATCATACATGCAATGTTAACGGGTCTAGCTTATTCAGTGTGTATCTTACTGGATATTCATCATAGTATTGTTTTCTCTCATGGGCTGGTGGACTTTATTCTGCTGATGGGGAATGCCCAAAGGATTGAATGGTTTTTCATTTTAGGGCCTATCACTGGGGTTATCTATTATCTTGTTTTTAGAAGTTCGATATTACTGTTTAACTTAAAAACTCCAGGAAGAGTCGCCCAAGACAGTAAAACAAGAATAAGCATGAGTACCATCGTTCATGGTTTAGGCAGTGTTGATAACATTACTGGTTTACATGCTTGTCTGACTCGGCTAAGGATCAGTGTTAAAGACCCAAAATTGATTGATAAAGTCAAACTGAATCAGATAGGGGCTAAGGGCGTGATTGTTGTAGGTAACGGTGTGCAGATTGTTTATGGAACCAAAGCTGAAAATGTTCGTAGATTGCTTCAGCAATATATTGATAAGCGAACCTAAGGCGTTTGAGTACAAATTAATTATGTAGTTTTGGAGTTGAAAGAGTATGGAACGTAAAGTATTGATCACAAACTGCGCTGACGCGCAGGGGTTGATCTCTAAAATTACTGGTGTGTGTTTTAACCATCAATTAAATATTATTAAAAACAGTGAATTCGTTGATAATGCTCAGGGACGTTTCTTTATGCGAACTGAGTTGGAAGGTGAATTTAATGATGAACTCATTATCAACGACCTTGAGAAGGTATTACCGTCTACCAGTGATATTAAGCTGGTTAGCTCCGCGAAAAAGCGCATCGTTATCTTGGTCACTAAAGAGGCTCACTGTTTAGGTGACATCTTGATGAAGGCCTACTATGGCGGACTGGATGTTGATATCGCTGCGATTGTGGGAAATTATCAGAGTTTAGAGCCCTTGGCTGAGAAGTTTGATATTCCCTTTCATTTTATTTCCCATGAGGGATGTTCACGTGCAGAGCATGAGAACAAAATGGTCGCAGTGATTGAAGGCTATGAGGCTGATTATTTGGTATTGGCTAAATTCATGCGAATATTGACGCCGGAATTTGTTGAGCGGTTCCCTAACCGAATTATTAATATTCATCATTCGTTCCTCCCCGCTTTTATTGGTGCATCACCATATCGTCAAGCGTGGGAGCGAGGCGTGAAGATTATTGGGGCTACGGCTCACTTCGTAAATAATTGCTTGGATGAAGGGCCGATTATCAAACAAGATGTTATTCATGTAGACCATAGTTACAGTGCAGATGATTTAGCTAAAAATGGCCGTGATGTTGAAAAAAGTGTCCTTAGTAAAGCGTTACACTTAGTCATGCATGAAGAAGTGATTGTTTATGGGAATAAAACAGTCGTTTTTAATTAACATAAAGTGAATATCAATCGATATTGAAGTAAGAGATCTAATCATTAAAAAGAGCCTTAATGGCTCTTTTTTTAATCTCTAGAATTCAGTTTTATGAATTTCATCAAATATTAATCTAACCCACATGATTAATAGCTAACGGTTAGCATTTCAGCTGAACTATAGGTCATGGCAATATCTTTAATGGTCACCGAGCCTTTCATATATTGACCAATATTTTTTGCTGTTTTATCCGCTCCCTGACTGAGTGCAAATTGATGAAAGGTCTCGCCGTTACAAACTAGACGAGGGTAAATTCTTTGTTCATTTATACGGTAACTTTTTACCGTCTTGTGTAATTTGTACATGCTGTTGCTGGCACCCGCTTTACAGACATCAACAAGTGTCTTTTTAAGTTGTGGGTCCATAGCTGCAGAGGCATTAAAGGCAAGTGGAGTTAAGATCAGTGTTGCAATGGTAAGTAACTTTTTCATGTGTAGCTCCTAGCGTCTTTTCTTCGGGGTTGGATAGATTAAAGACTGTTTTTACTAGGAAAGCTGTAAGCTATTTGTAGTTAAATGTATCAAGATGTGGTGGTGGGAACAGAGTGTTTCACAGCGTAAGAAAGTGTGTGTTTTAAAAAAAGTATAAAAAAAACTCCCATCGAAGTGAGAGTTTTTTTGCACCGAATCAAGAATTAATCGACAATTCTTAGTAATTCATTGATACCGACTTTACCGCGAGTTTTAGCGTCAACTTTTTTGACGATAATTGCAGCATAAAGATTATAGTTACCGCATTTCGAAGGCAAAGTACCAGAAACAACCACTGAGCCAGCAGGCACTCGTCCGTAATGAACTTCACCAGTTTCACGATCATAGATACGTGTACTTTGACCCAGATACACGCCCATTGAAATCACACTGCCTTCTTCAACAATGACGCCTTCAACAACTTCAGAACGAGCACCAATAAAGCAGTTATCTTCGATAATGGTAGGTCCTGCTTGCAATGGCTCTAAAACACCACCAATGCCAACACCGCCAGATAGGTGGACATTCTTACCGATCTGCGCACAAGAACCTACAGTGGCCCATGTATCGACCATAGAACCTTCGTCGACATAAGCGCCAAGGTTAACGTATGATGGCATTAATACGGTATTCTTACCGATAAAAGAGCCTTTACGAACGGCTGCTGGTGGCACAACTCGGATGGCTTCTTTTCTGAAGCGAGCATCATCGTAATCAGCAAATTTCATCGGTACTTTATCAAAGTACTTAGTTTCAGCCCCGTCGATAACTGCGTTATCAAAGATACGGAATGAGAGCAATACCGCTTTTTTCAGCCATTGGTGGACATGCCACTGCCCATCAATTTTTTCAGCGACTCTAGCTTCACCAGTGTCGAGCATGTTGATAACCTGCTCTACGTCTGCACGTAAACTTGGCTCAACTGTATTAGGACTAATTTCTGCACGCACTTCAAAAGCTGCTTCTATGCGTTGGCGTAAAGCCTCCATCAATGTCTCCCGATTATGTAATTGATTAAATTTCGTTGAAAAATGATTATATACTCAACTTATACAAAAATGTGTTGCTCTGAAGAAATATAAAAGAATGATTTAGCATAATTAATGCTATCTAACATCTCGCTCATTTTTCATTCGTAAAATGTTGACTAATTTCGCTTCCTGTTAATTCATTGCTTGCTTTGTAAATGCTTTGATTAGACTTTCTTGGAGTAATTGTTTTTGCTCAAGATTGAGCTCTTCGCCATCGGCATTTTGAAGCATAAAGAAATCTTCAGCTCGTTCGCCTATGGTGGTGATTTTTGCGGTAAGTAATCGTATTTTACAGCGGTATAAAATATCACCAAGTTTAGCGAGTAGACCAGGGCTATCTAACGTGATCAGTTCCATCATGCTTGTGCTGCTACGACGAGATGGCAAGAAGCTCACTTGAGTCCGTACTTTAAATTGTTTCATCTGTCGTGGGAGCTTCTTAAATTTAGGCAACTTAGCTGTATCACTGCTTAGGGCTTTTACCAGTGCCTTTCGAAGACTTTGAATACGTGATGTTTGAGATACCGAGCTGCCATCTTGCTCAAGAATAACAAAAGAGTCCAGCACGTATCCATCTTTTGAGGCCATCACACTGGCATCATGAACATTGATATTTTTATTGTCTAAAACCGCCATCACAGTCGCGAATAATTTAGGCTTATCTTGGCCATAAATAAACAGTTCAGTACCGCCTCTCGTCGTGTGTTTTGAGATAAGCACTAAAGGCTCTGCTTGTTTATGTTTCAAGATGGCATCGCAGTGCCAAGCGATTTGATTTGCTTGATGTTTTAAAAAATAATCAGCCTTAAATCGTTGCCAAAGCGCATCTAAACTCTTCTCTTTAACGCCACGTCTGAGTAACTCTTTTTTTGCTTTGGCTTGGTGCTCTCGTACTCTGGCTCGAATGTCCACTGGCTTTTCTTTACCGCGAGCGAGCACCCTTTGAGTTGAAAAGTAGAGTTCGCGTAGTAGGGAGCCTTTCCAGTTGTTCCAAGTCTTTTCGTTGGTGGCACAGATATCCGCCACGGTGAGACAGTAAAGGTAACTTAAGTGGACAGCATCACGTACTTTATCGGCAAATTCTCCGACGACATCGGGATCGGATATATCGCGTCGTTGCGCCGTTACTGACATCACTAAATGATTTTCAACCAGCCAGCTGACGAGTCGACCATCGTGATCGCTCAGATCGTGCAGTTTACAAAAAGCCAAAGCATCAACGGCGCCAAGTTTGCTGTGATCGCCGCCGCGGCCTTTTCCAATATCGTGAAACAGCGCCGCGAGAACCAACAACTCTTTTTTGGGTAGCTGATTAATAAGCACTGAGCCTAAAGGAAACTCCTCTCTTTGTTCCGGCTGGGAAAAACGGTCGATATTTTGCAGTAATCTATGGGTGTGTTCATCGACCGTGTAAGCATGAAAAAGATCGAACTGCATTTGCCCTTCAATCTCTCGCCAAGCAGGAAGGTAAGCGGATAAGACTCCATGTCTGTGCATTAGAGAGAGTGAAGCTATGCCTCTTGGGTGGCGCAGGATTGCTGAAAAAATGATGCGACAACCAGGGTGATTCATCAAGGGCTGAGTTTGTGATCGTCTAGCTCTTCTTAAGCTGCGCAGTGTTGGGGCATAAATCCCCTTAATATTAGAGTTCTTAGCGGCATAAAGAAACAGGTTTACAATCTCAACGGGATCATCAAACAAATATTCGTTCAAGCTTTCAATGAAGCCTCCACGAAGTTGATAGTTTTGATTAATTGGCTTTATTTCCAGTGCTTTGGTGTGTCCAAGCGTTGCCCGTTTGAACAGTTGAAGCAGCATTTGATTAAGCTCCATTACTCGCCGTACAGTACGGTAGTAACGTTTCATCATCTGCTCAACGCCTAATTGCGTTGAGTCTTCATAACCCAGTAGATCGGCGACCTGACGTTGAAGATCGAACAATAGACGGTTTTCATCTCTGCCGGAAATAATGTGCAATGCAAACCTGAGTTCCCATAAAAATGACTGGCATTTTATCAGCTCATCGAGTTCCTCAGGTTCTAAAAAACCATGGCCAACGAGATCTTCAGTTTTTGATGCATTGAAATATCGCATAGCGACCCACACGACGGTGTGAATATCTCTTAATCCACCGGGACAGGTTTTTAAGTTGGGCTCCAGATCGAAAGCACTTGCTTTAGCGTGGCGAGCAAGTTGTTCATCACGTTTGGCAATATAGAATTTACTTGGTGGCCAGAAGTTATCATCTCTTATTCTGGAATAAAGAGTTTGATATAAGCTTTGAGGACCTGATAAAAGCCTTGATTCAATCAGGTTTGTGGCGATAGTAACGTCACTTAATCCCTGTTCTAATGTCTCTTCGATGCTGCGAACACTGTGACCAACTTCAAGACCCGCATCCCACAAGAAAGCGATATAGCTACTTAAGGCTTTTTCTGCATCGGCCGTTAATTCTGTGTCGATGAGGAATAACAGATCGATATCAGATTGGGGATGCAACTCTGCTCTGCCATAACCGCCAACAGCGATAAGTGCGATTGGGTAGCGGTCAAGCTCGTGGGCGTGCCATTGTTGCTGCAATAACCGATCGACAAAGTTACAACGTTGGGCGACTAATTGTTTGATATCACCCTTAAGCCGAAACTGGGAGAGTAGTTCGTTGTTTTGTTCGAGAAGTGCAGCTTTGGCGAGTTGAGCAGGTGAAGTGGTCATTGAATCCCTTGAGCGAGCATATATATTACCGATTTATCCTGACTATTTATTCAGTGGATAAATCGGTAATAATCGTTATCTATACTTAGTGATTAATTACTCTAGGGAGATCCTCTTCAGCACGAAGGGTTAAAATTTCAACTCCCGTTTTAGTCACTAATAATGTGTGTTCCCATTGCGCAGATTTTTTACCGTCTGAGGTGGTAACTGTCCAGTTATCATCTTTATCTAGGATACAGGTATGTCGTCCAGCGTTTATCATCGGCTCGATAGTAAAGCACATACCAGGACGTAACACCGTTTTATCACTGTTTTTGTAATGCATCACTTGCGGCTCTTCATGGAAACCTGCACCAATGCCGTGGCCACAGTAATCTTTCACGATACTGTACTTTTCAAGACCGGTTTTTTTGGTCTTAACCAGTTTTTCAACAATGGTCCCTATTTCGCCAAGCTTCATGCCTGGTCGAACCTTTTTGATACTGGCGTAAAGGCTCTCTTGAGCAACGCGGCACAAGCGCATATCTTTTGGGCTGACATCACCAACGAGGAACATTTTAGATGTATCACCATGGAAACCATCTTTGATAACGGTAATATCTAGGTTAACAACATCTCCATCTTTCAGCGGGCGATCATTTGGGATGCCATGACAAATAACGTCATTGACTGAGGTGCAGATGGATTTTGGAAAACCGTGGTAATTGAGGGGAGCTGAGATAGCGCCATTGTCTTCAGTAAATTTTGCACAAATATCATTGAGTTCGTTCGTCGTCACACCCACTTTAACAAAAGGGGCGATCATCTCAAGTACTTCAGCGGCCAGCTTGCCCGCAGTACGCATCTTTTCAATCTCTTCAGCAGTCTTTATTACTATGCTCATTAAGCTATCTCTCGGGTCTTTTTAATGACGAATTCTGTGTGTAATTTACAGCAAAAATTTGTGTTTGTAATCCTAATATGGTATAAAGCGCGCCGTTATGTTTGACTCTCTCACTTTAATTATTGGCAAATGCAACAAACTCTACGCGCTTAGCGTTAGAATTTTAGCAGTATGTCATGAAGTGCGGAATTAAGCATGGCCGCCATTATACATGGCTAATTGTAAATACTAAATCACACACGTGTCGACACATTCTCCGGGGTGCCTTTATAGGTCGGAAGTATGGGATACGTGGAGGTCTAACCCCCAACTATTTAAGGTATTAAAATGACTACAGTTTCAATGCGCGACATGCTACAAGCCGGTGTTCACTTCGGTCACCAGACTCGTTACTGGAACCCAAAGATGAAGCCATTCATCTTCGGCGCTCGTAATGGTGTTCACATCATCAACCTAGAGCACACTGTGCCTATGTTCAATGAAGCACTTGCTTTCATCAGCAACGTTGCATCAAAGAAAGGTAAAGTTCTTTTTGTTGGTACTAAGCGTGCTGCAAGCGAAGCTATCAAAGAGTCTGCTATCTCTTGTGATCAGTACTACGTAGATCACCGCTGGTTAGGCGGTATGTTGACTAACTGGAAAACAGTTCGTCAATCAATCAAGCGTCTTAAAGATCTTGAGAGCCAGTCTATTGACGGTACTTTCGACAAGCTTACTAAGAAAGAAGCGCTTATGCGTACTCGTGAGCTTGAGAAGTTAGAAAAATCTCTTGGTGGTATCAAGAACATGGGCGGCCTACCTGACGTTATTTTCGTTATCGGTGCTGACCATGAGCATATCGCTATTAAAGAAGCCAACAACTTGGGTATCCCAGTTGTAGCTGTTGTTGATACTAACTCTTCTCCAGACGGTATCAACTACATCGTTCCTGGTAACGATGACGCAATGCGTTCAATCCGTTTATACACTGAATCTGTTGCTGCCGCTGCTAAAGCTGGCCGTGGTCAAGATCTAGCTGTACAAGCTGAGCAAGACGGTTTCGTCGAAGCTGAATAATAAGGTTGATGATTTTCATCTCCCATATTAACCAAGCGAGTTGATTGGTGATCAGGGGCCTTCGGCCCCTGTTTCCTATTTGAAGAATTATTTTTAGAGGATTTAACAATGGCAATTACTGCTGCCCAGGTTAAAGAACTTCGTGAGCGCACTGGCGCTGGCATGATGGATTGTAAGAACGCATTGACTGAAACTGCTGGTGATATTGAGCTAGCAATTGACAACATGCGTAAAAGTGGTGCTGCTAAGGCTGCTAAAAAAGCAGGTAACATCGCTGCTGAAGGTACAATTCTTATTCAAAATGGCGAAGGTTTTGCTGCGCTATTAGAAGTTAACTGTCAAACTGACTTCGTTGCAAAAGATGCAAACTTCCTAGGATTCGCTAACGCGGTACTAGACGTTGCTTCAGCATCTAAAGTAACTATCGAAGATCTAAAAGCACAGTTCGAAGATACACGTATTGCTCTAGTGACTAAGATTGGTGAGAACATCAATATTCGTCGCGTTGAGTACATTGACGGTGCTAACCTTTCTTCTTACCGTCACGGTGATCGTATTGGTGTTGTTGTTGCTGGTGACGCTGATGCAGAAACGCTTAAGCACATCGCAATGCACATTGCTGCTTCTAAGCCAGAGTTCGTTAATCCAACTGACGTTCCTGCTGATCTTGTTGAAAGAGAAAAAGCACTTCAAATCGAAATCGCGATGAACGAAGGCAAGCCTGCTGAAATCGCTGAGAAGATGGTTGTTGGCCGTATGAAGAAGTTTACCGGTGAGATCTCTCTTACAGGTCAGGCTTACATCATGGAGCCTAAGAAAACTGTTGGCGACATTCTTAAAGAAAAAGGCGCTACAGTAACTAACTTCATCCGTCTAGAAGTTGGCGAAGGTATTGAGAAGAAATCAGAAGATTTTGCTGCAGAAGTTGCTGCACAGATCGCTGCTTCTAAGGCTTAATCCCCTTACTTAAGCCCCCATAAAACCGTAGCAACCGCTGCGGTTTTATTGTATATCAGATAATTACCTATCGGCATAAACCAGGACAATAATAATGAGCACGAATCCTAAACCTGCATTTCGACGTATTCTTCTTAAGCTTAGTGGCGAAGCCTTAATGGGTGAAGAAGGCTTTGGCATAGATCCTAAAGTGTTGGATCGTATGGCTCAGGAGATAAAAGAACTGGTTGAGCTTGGCATTCAGGTAGGTGTGGTTATCGGTGGTGGTAACCTATTCCGTGGTGAAGGACTAGCTAAAGCTGGTATGAATCGCGTTGTTGGTGATCATATGGGTATGCTTGCAACTGTGATGAACGGTTTGGCAATGCGTGATGCTTTGCACCGTGCCTATGTCAATGCAAGATTAATGTCTGCAATCCCTCTTAAAGGTGTATGTGATGACTACAACTGGGCTGAAGCGATTAGCTTGCTGAAATCAGGTCGTGTGGTTATCTTTGCAGCCGGTACAGGTAACCCTTTTTGTACTACTGACTCTGCCGCATGTTTACGCGGTATCGAAATCGAAGCTGAAGTGGTTTTAAAAGGCACTAAAGTTGATGGCGTCTACTCAGATGATCCAGTTAAGAACCCAGATGCAGTAAAGTACGATGAAATGGGTTACGATGAAGTACTTGATAAAGAATTAAAAGTGATGGATCTTGCTGCATTTACGATGGCGAGAGATCATGATATGCCAATATTAGTTTTTAACATGAATAAACCTGGTGCTCTTCGCCGCGTGATTATGGGCGAGCACGAAGGGACAATGATCAAATCGACAAAAGTCAGTAGCCTCGCTGTGTAAACATCGAGAGTGAAGCGAGCAGGCAAATATTGCTATGCGAAAGCTTTAGTTCAATGAAGATTAAGCATTCAGAGACACATAAAGGATAATTAACGTGCTAAACGAAATTAAAAAAGATGCTAAGGAACGCATGGACAAATGCGTTGAAGCGACTAAAACACAGATGGCTAAAGTCCGTACTGGTCGTGCACACCCAAGTCTATTGGATTCGATTAAAGTGCCTTATTATGGTTCTTTAACGCCATTGAAACAGGTGGGTAATGTCTCAATCGAAGATTCACGTACACTGGCTATCTCTGTATTTGATAGCACAATGATCCCTGCAGTAGAAAAGGCGATCATGAGTTCAGATTTGGGTCTAAACCCAATGTCTGCAGGTGCAACAATCCGAGTACCACTTCCAGCGCTGACTGAGCAACGTCGTAAAGACCTTATCAAGGTTGTACGTGCTGAAGCTGAAAATGGTCGTATCGCGGTACGTAACGTGCGTCGTGATGCCAACTCTGATGTGAAAGGATTAGAGAAAGATAAAGAGTGTACTGAAGATGACGTACGCCGCAGTGAAGAGGACGTGCAGAAATTCACCGATGCGCATATCAAACTGATTGACGAGATATTGGCTGCAAAAGAAGCAGAGCTGATGGAAGTCTAATCTCAGGCTAAGAAACTAGAGTTAAGGCGCCGTGTAGAGGTATACTACACGGCGTTTGTCTATTTAAAGGGTTGTAATAGATGTCAATCGACTCCGAATCTTGTTCAGAGTTTTCAGCTTTGGAGCTTGCAGAGCTTGTTAAGCTGTCCACTCCAAAGCACGTTGCTATCATCATGGATGGCAATGGGCGCTGGGCTCAGGCGAAAGGTAAGCCTAGAGTCATGGGGCATAAAGCTGGTGTTAAAACGGTTAGGCGTGCAGTTAGCACCGCCAGAGAGATGGGCATTGACTCGCTAACCTTGTTTGCGTTTTCGAGCGAGAATTGGCGTAGACCTGATAAAGAGGTCACCTTGTTGATGGAACTATTTTTTACTGTACTTCAACGAGAGATTAAATTACTCCATAACAATGGTGTGAGACTCAATATCATTGGTGATACAAGCCGTTTTTCTGAACGATTACAGAAACAGATCGCTGCCGCCGAAGATAAAACTGCCAATAATACTGGCATGGTTCTCAATGTTGCAGCTAACTATGGTGGTCGTTGGGATATCATGCAGGCGGCTAAAATATTGGCTGAAAAAGTGGAATCTGGTGAAATGAGCAGCAGTCAGTTCACTGAAGAGGCCATAAGTCGTCATTTAAGCATGCAAAATCAGCCTGAAGTTGATTTAATGATCCGCACGGGTGGTGATTACCGGATTAGTAACTTTGTGCTCTGGCAAGCAGCGTATGCAGAGTTGGTGTTTACCGATATCCTGTGGCCTGATTTTGATGAGCAGGCTTTTAAGCAAGCAGTCGCAACTTTTGCCTCAAGACAACGTCGATTTGGTTTGACGGGTTGTCAGATAGAGTCGTTGCAAGAAATTAAATAATGTAGAGGGACAGTTTTGCTAAAACAACGAATAATAACAGCAATATGGTTAATCCCCTTGGTTTTGGGAGCCGTTTTTGGGCTCCCTACAGAATACTTCTCCTGGGCGCTTATAGGGGTATTTTTAATCGCAGCCAAGGAGTGGGGGCAGATAATTGATAAACGCTGTCAGATAACGCAGTGGAGCTTCACGGTTACCATTGGCATCTTATTAGTGGCACTAAATTTATTTGTGCCAAGTGATGAACTTTGGTTTAAGGGACATCTCCATCCGGTATACCTTTCGATTATTTTAATCGGGGCCTTCTGGTGGATTATCGCTTTTCTGTTAGTGATATCGTTCCCTAAAAGTGCAGCATTATGGCAAAAAAGCCATATGTTCAAGTCTATGTTCGGTCAGCTAACGCTAATTCCATGCTATGCCGCACTGGTTGCGCTTAAAGGGCTAAGCACAGAGCTTGACCCATACTATGGTGGCTCATTAGTCTTTTTAGTCATGTTAGTTGTGTGGGCGACGGATAGCGGCGCTTATTTTGCGGGTAAAGCGTTAGGGCGTACTAAATTAATGCCCAATGTTAGTCCAGCTAAAACCATTGAAGGCCTAGTCGGCGGCTTAGCGATGAGCATGTTGATTGTGTTTGCAATTATGCAGGTTTCTCCTGAGCAGGAACTGAGTTTGGTTATTTGCGTGACTCTGTTTGTGGCCTTGGTGTCTGCCGTTGGCGATCTTTCTGAAAGCATGTTTAAACGCGTGGCTGAGATTAAAGATTCTGGCAACATTCTGCCTGGTCATGGTGGCGTTCTAGACCGTATCGACAGTTTAACTGCTGCACTGCCTGTATTTACATTAATCTATATTGCATTTTGGATGTAATTTTATGCAGAACATGGTGATATTAGGCGCTACAGGATCTATTGGTGCAAGCACGCTGAGCGTGATTTCCAATAATTTTGAGGCTTATTCTATTTATGCGTTAGTGGCCAATACCAATGTCGACAAGATGCTGGCTCTATGTGAGTTACATCAACCTCAAATTGCACACATGGTTGATGCTAACGCGGCTAAGTTGTTGCAGGAGCGACTGTCGCCGAGTTCAAAAGTTGAAGTAACCACTGGCGAAGATGAGCTTTACGCTATTGTAACAGCAACTTGTGTTGATACCGTTATGGCCGCAATTGTTGGCGCGGCAGGGCTAATGCCAACACTTGCTGCTGTTAAAGCTGGTAAACGAGTGCTATTAGCGAATAAAGAGTCTCTGGTGATGTCAGGGCGCCTCTTTATTGAAGAGATGAAGAAATCCGGTGCTCAGGTGTTACCAGTAGATAGTGAGCACAACGCGATTTTTCAAGTGTTACCTGAATCTGAACAGCAAAGAATAGGTTTCTGTGAACTTAAAGAAGCGGGCATCTCACATATCTTGCTAACGGGTTCTGGTGGTCCCTTTTTAAGCTCTGAACTAAGCTCATTAGCTCAAATGACGCCAGCGCAAGCGTGTAAACATCCTAATTGGTCTATGGGGCGTAAAATCTCTGTTGATTCGGCGAGCATGATGAACAAAGGGCTTGAGTATATCGAAGCTCGTTGGTTATTTAATGCAAGTGCCGAACAGATTAAGGTTGTTGTTCATCCTCAAAGTGTTATTCACTCTATGGTGCAGTATTTAGATGGCTCGGTAATTGCTCAACTGGGCAACCCTGATATGCGCACACCGATTGCACATTGTATGTCTTATCCACAAAGAATTCGCTCTGGAGTTGAACCTTTAGACTTTTTCAAAGTCGGACAGTTAAGCTTCTTAGAACCTGACTTCACTCGATTTCCTTGTTTAGCGTTAGCGATAGATGCGTGTGAGCAGGGTCAAGAGGCAACAACAATATTAAATGCGTCAAACGAAATATCAGTGGCTGCATTTTTAAATAATAAAATTAAATTTACCGATATTGCTAAAGTGAATGAAAACTGTTTAAGTCATGTACCTAAACAAGCACTAAACAATATTGATGACATTTTAGCATTGGATGTACAGTCTCGTATCTATGCGACAGAATGGGTAAATAAAATTTAACTGATCTCTGAGGAAGGGAATGATCGATTTTTTTTGGAACCTAGGTTCCTTTATCATTGCATTAGGTATGCTAATTACTGCACACGAGTATGGCCATTTTTGGGTAGCCAGGCGTTGCGGTGTGAAGGTCGAACGTTTTTCGATCGGTTTCGGTAAAGCCATTTGGCGTAAAGTGGGCAAAGACGGAACCGAGTATGTTTTGGCACTTATTCCCCTCGGTGGCTATGTTAAAATGCTCGATGAGCGAGTTGACGACGTCCCCGAAGAGTTAAAAGATCAAGCTTTTAACCGCAAAACGGTATGGCAACGAATTGCGATTGTTGCCGCTGGGCCGCTAGCGAACTTTCTTTTCGCCATTATCGCGCTTTATTTCATGTATCTTATTGGTGTTCCTTCTCTCAAGCCTGTTATTGATACGACGGTACTGGGTACTCCTGCTGCACAAATTCAGGTTGATGAGCCGATGCAGATCACCTCTGTGGGTGGTCAGTCGGTTAAAAACTGGGAAGAAGTTACTTACGCATTAGTAACGCACATAGGCGATCCCAAGGTTGAGTTAACGTTAACTCCCATTAGTGGAATGGCCGATGTTAATGATTCAACCCCTGTTACTCAAGGTCAAAAGTACACCTTAAATACAGAAAGTTGGCATTTCGATCCTGATAAAGAGTCACCAACAACCTCTTTAGGTTTAGGTATTTACCGACCCGCTATTACGCCTGTATTGGGTTTAGTGAGTCCTGATGGTGCAGCGGCGGCTGCAGGTATTGAAGTCGGCGACACTCTTGTCGCAATGGACGGGGCACCTTATCTAGGTTGGGAAGAGTTTGTTGAGGTGATAAAGTCATCACCAAACAGGCCTGTAGATATCACGATAAAACGAGCGGGTGAGCAACTTAAGTTTGTTGTTACTCCTCAAGAGCGAGAAAATGCTCAAGGCAAGATTGAAGGTGTGATTGGTATTGCTCCGACTCAAGCCGCTTGGCCAGAAAACATGAAACTGCAATTAGAATATGGATTTATAGAATCTTTTGTAGTGGCAGCAGATAAAACATGGCAACTTGTTGATGTCAGCTTTAAGATGATAGGCAAGTTGTTCACCGGCGATATATCGGTGAAAAATTTAAGTGGACCAATATCTATTGCACAAGGTGCGGGTAATAGTGCTAACTATGGCTTGGTTTACTTTTTAGGTTTCCTCGCATTAATCAGTGTTAACTTAGGTATTATCAACTTACTACCTTTGCCAGTGCTTGATGGGGGACACCTGTTATATTACTTCATTGAAGTGATCACAGGCAGGCCTGTACCTGAAAAGGTTCAGGAAATTGGATTCAGATTTGGGGCAGCTATGCTGCTAATGTTGATGAGCGTTGCGCTTTTCAATGATTTCTCCCGACTCTGAGCAAGGACACACAATAACTAGAAGTGCTCTATGAGATTTAATAAACTTTTTGCCTCGATGGTATTAGTCGGTGCGTCTTTATCAGGGAACGGTTGGGCAGAAACATTCCAGCCTTTTGAAGTCACAGATATTCAAGTTCAAGGACTACAGCGCGTAGCTCTTGGTGCGGCCTTACTGACAATTCCAGTTAAGGTTGGCGATACTGTTGATGAACTTAAACTTCAACAAGCAATTAAAAGCTTGTATGCCTCAACTAACTTTGAACATATCGAAGTGAGTCGTGACGGTGGTGTATTGATTGTAACGGTCAAAGAGAGACCAACTATCAGTGCCGTTACCTTTGAAGGCAACAAAGATATCAAAGATGAACAGTTGCAAGAGAGTCTAGACGGTTCAGGTGTTAAAACTGGCGAGTCACTCGATCGGACTATGTTAACTGGAATTGAGAAGAGCCTGCAGGACTTCTACTATGGCGTCGGAAAGTATGGCGCTAAAGTCGAAGCACAGGTTATCAATTTACCTCGAAATCGTGTTGAGCTGAAATTCAATTTTACCGAAGGTTTAGCTGCTGAAATTAAGCAGATAAATATCGTTGGTAACGAAGAGTTTAGCGATGCTGAACTTATCGGCATGCTTGAGCTTAAAGATTTCGTTGCTTGGTGGGATCTGTTCGGTGAGCGTCGCTATCAGAAGCAGAAGCTAGAGGCGGATCTCGAAACCGTTAAATCTTTCTATCAAAATCGCGGTTATATTCGTTTTGATGTCACATCCACTCAAGTCACTATGACGCCAGATCGTAAAGGGCTTTATATTACGATTAATGTCGATGAGGGTGAGCAGTATAAGGTTAAAGAAGTTAACCTAACTGGTGATCTCATGGGGCGTGAGGAGCTGATGAAAGCGATTCTTCCAATTAAAGTGGGAGACATGTATAACGGCTCTGACGTGACCTTTGCCGAAGAGATGTACGGCAAATATTTAGGTCGATTTGGTTACGCTTATCCAGAAGTGAAAACTTATCCAGAGATTGATGATGAGACCAAAGAGGTCAGCCTAAACGTTAATATCAAGCCGGGTAAGCGGGTTTATGTACGCAGTATTAACTTTTCAGGTAACCAGATAACCAAAGATGAAGTGATGCGTCGCGAGCTTCGTCAGATGGAAGGTGCTTGGTTAAACTCTGCGCAAGTAGAGCAATCAAAAGCACGTTTGAATCGTCTTGGATATTTTGAAACCGTCGACACTGAAACCGTTCAGGTTCCAGGTACTGACGATCTGGTTGATGTTGCGTTCAACGTAAAAGAGCAACCATCGGGTTCATTTAACGCCGGTGTCGGTTATGGTACTGAATCGGGCATGAGTCTGCAGTTTGGTGTTCAGCAGAGCAACTTTCTTGGTACGGGTAATCAAGCTGGTCTTAACCTAAATACCAACAAATACTCTAAGAACGTCAACCTATCTCTAACCGACCCCTATTTTACTAAAGATGGTGTCAGTCTGGGTGGAAGCATCTACTGGAATGAGTTCGATGCAGATGAAGCCAACCTCGAAGCTTATAAAAACAGTTCATACGGTATTGCGGTTAACTCAGGTTTCCCAATCAATGAATATAATCGTATCAATGGTGGCTTAGGTTACCGTCATAATGAAATCTCAGAGATTTCAGCTTATGAGCAGGCATTGCGTTTTTATAATATCTACCGTGATAGCGATGATCCTAATGCTTCATTAGCGTTTGATAATTTCGAGGCAAACTTAGGTTGGTATCGTAGTACGTTAAACCGAGGCACCTTCCCATCGGACGGTTCATCTCAACGTTTAAGTACTAAGATCACCGTACCTGGCTCTGATCTGCAGTATTTTAAAGCTGATTTAGACACGAGTTTCTATTTCCCTCTTAACCGTAGCAACAGCTTTGTTATATTAACCAAAGCACGTCTTGGTTATGGTAACGGTTATGGTAAGTTCAATGACAATGATCAAATCTTGCCTTTCTGGGAGAACTATTACTCAGGTGGTAGTAGCTCATTGCGTGGCTTCAAGTCTAACTCTGTTGGACCACGTTCGTTCTACTTATCTCGTGGTCTAGAGCCTTGTTCACCTGATCCATCGGGCGATGGGTGTTTCTTACCTGGCGATCCTAACCAGATCCAGGTCAGTTCAGGTCGTTCTATTGGTGGTAATGCAATCGCGACTGCAAGTATCGAAATGATCGTGCCGACACCTTTCTTGGATGAAGCATATACAAATTCAGTACGAACCAGCTTCTTTGTTGATGCCGGTAACGTATGGGATACTGAGTTCGATTATGACTCATACAAATATCTTCCTGCTCATGAGTTTGATAAGCTAGAGGATTATTCAGACCCAGCGCGGATCCGTGCGTCTTGGGGAATGAGTGTTCAGTGGTTGTCACCAATGGGACCAATGGTATTTAGTCTCGCATGGCCAATCAAGGAATATGAAGATGATGAAACTGAGATTTTCTCATTCAACATTGGTAAAACTTTCTAATTTCTAACTAATTTATAAAGATATATCGGCAAGTTTTGCTGAATACAGGAGTAATTTTTGATGAAGATGTTAAATCGCGCTATGACGGTTTTGGTTCTACTGGCAGCCCCTTTAGCGGCACAAGCAGAGAAAATAGCAGTAGTTGATATGCAAGCCGTATTCGAGCAGTTACCCCAGCGCGAGCAGGTAAGTAAAACCTTGAAAACTGAGTTCGGTGATCGTGTTGCCAGTGTTCAGAAAATCCAGGAAGAGTTACGTGGGATGCTTGAGAAGCAACAACGTGACGGTGCGCTAATGAGTGACACTCAGAAGACTGAGTTGGTTCGTAAAATGGAATCAATGAAGTCTGATCTGCAGCTTAAAGGTAAGGCGTTAGATGAAGATATGCGTCGTCGCCAAGGTGAAGAGCAGAACAAGTTACTTGTTAAAGTGCAGCAAGCTATTAACAAAATCGCAGAAAAAGATAACTATGACATGGTGCTACAACGTGGTGCTGTGATCTATGTTAAGCCGACTGCAGACATTAGTAGTAAAGTAGTTGATGCGCTTAGCAAAGGTTAATGATTGATGAAATGCTACACGTTAAGAGAGCTTGCAGAAGTTCTCGGCGCTGAGATTCAAGGTGATGAGACACTGGCTATTTCCAGTGTCGCAACACTTGAAAACGCTGCCCAAGGGCAGCTCTCTTTTTTAGCGAATACAAAGTACCGTGCACAACTTGAGACAACTCAAGCGAGTGCGGTATTGATCTCTCCGAAAGCGCTTGATGGCTTCACGGGAAATGCACTGATTTTAAATGATCCCTATGTTGGATTTGCCCGCATTGCTCAACTGTTAGATAACACACCCAAATCAGCTGATGGTATTCATGCTACTGCAGTGATCCACCCAAGTGCTAGCTTAGGTGAAGGTGTTGCGATTGGCGCTAATGCCGTCATTGGTGAAAATGTTATCTTAGGTGAGAATGTACAAGTAGGGCCTGGATGCGTCATTGGTCAGGAATCTATTCTTGGATCTGGCACTCGTCTTTGGGCTAATGTCACCATTTACCATAATGTGCATTTGGGACAAGATTGTATTATCCACTCAGGTGCAGTACTTGGATCTGATGGTTTTGGCTATGCGAATGAGCGTGGTCAATGGATTAAAATTCCACAAACCGGTGGTGTACGCATCGGTAATCGTGTTGAAATTGGTGCAAGCACAACGGTTGACCGCGGTGCGCTTGAGCATACCGAGATCCACGATGGTGTTATTATCGATAATCAAGTTCAGATTGCTCATAACGATGTGATCGGCGAAAATGTCGCTATTGCAGGTAACTCTACCATTGCTGGCAGCACTAAAATTGGTAAATACTGTATAATAGGCGGCAATAGTGCTGTTGCTGGCCATTTAACCATAGCGGACGGGACGCATATTTCTGGTGGAACGAACGTCACCAGTATTATTCGTGAGCCTGGTGTTTACACTTCAACAAGTGTGGCGATGCCGAATAAGTTATGGCGTAGAAATACGGTTAGGTTTAAGCAATTAGACGAGCTATTTCAACGTGTTAAAAAGCTAGAGAAAAACGTTAAAACTGAGGATTAACTGCCTAAAAGGTGGTTTGAGGAATATTGAGTGTCTGAACAATTAAATACTATGGATATCAAAGAGATAATAAACTGTTTGCCCCATAGATACCCATTTCTATTGATTGACCGAGTGTTAGATTATACACCCGGTGAATCGTTGCATGCGATTAAAAACGTCACTATCAATGAACCTTTCTTTCAGGGACATTTCCCGGTTCAACCTGTGATGCCTGGTGTACTTATTTTAGAAGCGATGGCTCAAGCAACAGGTATTCTAGCTTATAAAAGCATGGAAGCGGCTGCTGAAGATTCGTTATACTATTTTGCTGGTATTGATAAGGCACGCTTTAAGCGTGTTGTTGAGCCTGGCGATCAGTTACATTTCGAAGTTAAGATGGTGAAAGAGCGCCGAGGGATTGGGGTGTTCACAGGTATTGTTAAGGTTGATGGCGAGTTAGTCTGCTCGGCTGAAATCATGTGTGCACGTAGAGAGATTAAGAAGTGATAGATAAATTAGCGTATATTCACCCGGATGCCAAAATTGGTAACAATGTCACTATCGGTCCATGGACCTATATTGGTGCAGATGTTGAAATTGGTGACGATTGTTGGTTGAGTTCTCACGTTGTCGTGAAGGGACCAACTGTCATAGGCAAGGGCAATAAAATATTTCAATTTGCCTCTGTGGGTGAAGATTGCCAAGATAAAAAGTACGCAGGTGAAGCGACACGTTTAATCATGGGTGATAATAATATTATTCGTGAATCTGTCACAATTCATCGTGGTACGACCCAAGATAAGGGTGAGACCCGCATAGGGTCAAATAACCTGTTTATGGCTTATGTCCATATTGCCCACGACTGTGTTGTTGGTAATAATGTAATTATGTCTAACAATGCGTCTATTGCAGGACATGTGCACGTAGGCGATTGGGCTATTTTAGGTGGCTTAACTGGCGTGCATCAGTTTGTTCATATTGGTGCTCACGCGTTTACTGCGGGCTACTCTCTTATCTTACAAGATGTGCCTCCTTTTGTGATGGCATCGGGTCAGCCTGGTATCCCTCGTGGTTTGAACAGCGAAGGAATGAAGCGCCGTGGTTTCTCTAAAGAGAGCCAAATAGCGGTTCGCAGAGCGTACAAGACCCTTTATCGTAAGGGGCATACAGTTGAAGAGGCATTAGTTGCTTTGGCTGAAGAGTCTGATGATGAGCAAGTTAAGTTGTTAATCGACTTCGTGACTAACTCCAATCGTGGCATTATCCGCTAGTTACAAATATAAAAAGTATATCAAAGAGCCCGTAAATTTACGGGCTTTCTATTTTATATTCTTCTGTCATTTCGTGTTGAATTGCACGCACTGAAGTGAACGATGTTAATGCAGATTGGTATTACCTATTTTTAAACATTTAATCTAAGATCCGAACCTATGAGTGAAGTAACACCTCCCACTTTTGCCATGGTCGCCGGAGAGCTATCCGGAGATATTTTAGGTGCTGGTTTGATAAAGGCACTTCAAAAACAGTATCCCAATGCTCGTTTTGTCGGGATTGGCGGGCCTAAAATGGATGCCCTAGGCTTCGAGTCTCTGTTCTCATTTGAAGAGTTAGCAGTCATGGGAATAGTAGAAGTACTCTCTCGTCTGCCTAGGTTATTGAAAGTACGTAAAACCTTGATTGATGAGATTTGCGCTATAGAGCCAGATTGCTTTATCGGTATCGACGCACCTGATTTTAACATTGGTTTAGAGTTAAAGTTAAAAAATCGTGGCATTAAAACGGTTCATTATGTCAGTCCATCCGTGTGGGCATGGCGTCCTAAACGCATCTTCAAAATAGCGAAAGCCACCAATATGGTGCTATCTTTGCTGCCATTTGAAAAGGCTTTCTACGATAAGCATGACATTCCTTGTACATTTGTTGGGCACACTCTTGCTGATGACATTGATTTAGTCAGCGATAAATTAGCTGCCAGAGAGAGTTTAGGGCTCGATCCCTATGTCGAATATTTAGCAATATTGCCTGGTTCACGAGGTGGAGAGCTAAAACAGCTTGCTGAACCTTTCGTTAAAGCTGCCAGTATTATTAAACAAAAATACCCAGATATTCGTTTTGTCACACCGCTGGTTAACGCTAAGAGACGCACACAATTTGAACAAGCGTTGAAACAGCATGCACCGGATCTTGAGATCACATTAGTTGAGGGACAATCACGTGAAGTGATGGCAGCTGCTGATTGTATCTTACTGGCATCGGGTACTGCGACGCTTGAAGCTATGCTGGTTAAACGCCCTATGGTGGTGGCATATCGCGTTAACGCGCTGACATACAGCATCGCCAGACGTATGATGCAGATTGATAAGTTTTCTCTGCCCAATTTGCTCGCTGGTGAAGATCTGGTGACTGAGCTGATTCAGGAAAACTGCACTGCAGAGCTCATCGCTAATGCTGTTTCTAAGCAACTTGATATTGACTTTACTCCTCTGCACGATAAGTTTTTGGCACTGCATAAAAATCTGAGATGTAACGCCAGTGAACGAGCTGCAGAGGCCGTGATAAAGTTGATTCATTCGTAATATACATGGTTAAGGTATTGGTTAGATTATATGGCTGTTTTTAAAGGTATTACACCTGAGCAGATAGAGAGCTTATGTAGTGAACTTCACGCTGGAGTCGATGAGGTTGGTCGTGGGCCACTCGTCGGGAATGTGGTCACCGCTGCTGTTATTTTAGATCCTAATAATCCGATTACTGGATTGAATGATTCTAAGAAGTTAACTGAAAAAAAACGTGAATTGCTATTTGTTGAAATACACGAAAAAGCGCTGAGCATCAGCGTGGGCCATGCGACCCCTGAAGAGATCGATGAGCTAAATATTTTGCATGCTACTATGCTGGCGATGCAGCGAGCTGTGGCGGGATTAGAGATTAAACCGCTATCCGTGTTAGTTGACGGTAATCGTACACCTGTTTTTCATCATGGCGAGCAATCAGGTAGCCCTATCCCTGCACACGCAGTCATAAAAGGTGACGGGCTTATCGCTGCCATTAGTGCCGCGTCGATTATTGCTAAAGTCATTCGTGATAGAGAGATGGAACTGCTCGATATGGAGCACCCACAATATGGGTTCGCCAAGCACAAAGGCTACCCAACCAAAGCTCATTTTGAAGCACTTGAACAGTACGGCGTACTTCCTGAATATCGTAAAAGCTTTAAACCTGTAAGAGAGCGTATTGAGCGCAGTTAACGCTCTTTCTTTCATCCGTTTTCAGCTGATTCTGTTCTATCTACTTGCACGCTAGCTAGGTGAGATTGACTCTGTTAATCTCTCCTTACTTATGTCACCCCAAATTTATAAGTTATAGGTACTATGTCTGATCCCAGTTTTGTCCATTTACGTGTTCACAGTGATTATTCCATGTCTGATGGACTGGCGAAGGTTAAGCCGATCATAGGAAAAGTGTCTGAGTTAGGCATGCCAGCTGTAGCATTAACAGATCAAACTAACCTGTGTGGCCTCGTGAAGTTTTACGAAGGTTGCCACGGGGCTGGGATAAAACCCATTATCGGATCTGATTTCTGGGTCAAAGTGCCTAGCTTTGAAAAAGAGCTTTGTGCTATTACGGTTTTGGCGATGAACAATCAGGGATATAAAAACTTAACCTTGCTAATCAGTGATGCCTATCTTAGGGGACATATCGATGATAAAGCGGTTATCGATCAAGACTGGTTAGCTAAATACAGTGAAGGCTTGATTTTACTCTCAGGTGGCAAACAAGGTGACATAGGCAAGGCCTTATTGAAAGGCAACCTGTCCCAAGTGGATTCGTTGGTGGAGTTCTATCAAACCAACTTTCCTGACCGATATTATCTAGAACTTCTTCGAACAGGACGTCCTGACGAAGAACGTTATCTGCACATGGCTGTTGAATTAGCTGAAGCCAAGAACTTACCTGTCGTGGCAACAAACCAAGTGGTGTTCAATAAACCAGAGCAGTTTGATGCACACGAGATCAGAGTGGCTATTTCTGACGGCTTTACATTGGCCGATCCCCGTCGACCTAAAAAATACAGTGCTGAACAGTATTTCAAAACTAGTGAGCAGATGTGCGAACTGTTTGAAGATATTCCTGAAGCCATTCAAAACTCGGTCGAGATTGCTAAACGCTGTAATGTGACGGTGCGATTAGGCGAGTATTTCCTCCCTAACTTTCCAACAGGTGATCTCTCGATTGAAGAGTTTCTGGTTGCGGTATCAGAAAAAGGGCTTGAAGAACGACTTGAGTTCTTGTTTCCAGATCCTGACGTTAGAGCTGAGAAGCGGCCTAAGTATGATGAGCGTTTGGACATTGAGCTTAAGGTTATTAACCAGATGGGATTCCCCGGTTATTTCCTTATCGTAATGGAGTTTATTCAGTGGGGTAAAGATCAAGATATTCCTATCGGTCCCGGTCGTGGTTCAGGAGCTGGGTCATTAGTGGCTTATGCGCTTAAAATTACCGATCTGGATCCACTTGAATATGAATTGCTGTTTGAACGATTTCTTAACCCCGAACGTGTTTCTATGCCGGATTTCGATATCGACTTTTGCATGGATAGACGCGATGAGGTGATCGATCATGTGGCCGAGCTTTATGGCCGTGATGCGGTATCACAGATTATTACCTTCGGAACCATGGCCGCAAAAGCGGTTATCCGAGACGTGGGTCGAGTCTTAGGACACCCTTATGGTTTTGTTGACCGGATCTCAAAAATGGTACCTGCTGAGCCTGGGATGACTTTGGCCAAGGCATTCGAGGTTGAACCTACGCTGCAGGAATCTTATGACGCTGATGAGGAAGTTAAAGACCTCATCGACATGTGTCGCATACTTGAAGGTGTCACACGTAACGCGGGTAAACATGCCGGTGGTGTTGTTATATCCCCAACGACGATCACCGACTTTGCGCCTATCTATTGCGACGCAGAAGGCCTCAACCCCGTTACTCAATTTGATAAAAACGATGTTGAAACAGCAGGTCTGGTTAAGTTCGATTTCTTGGGTTTGCGAACACTGACCATTATCGATTGGGCATTGCAGATGGTCAATGCAAAGAAAGATAAGTTGGGCGAAGATCGCATTAGAATTGAATCGATCTCGCTGACCGATCCAGCCAGTTTTAGATTGTTACAATGTTACGAAACAACAGCGGTATTTCAGCTTGAATCCCGCGGTATGAAAGATTTGATCAAGCGTCTTCAGCCTGATTGCTTTGAAGATATGATTGCACTGGTGGCACTATTTAGACCTGGCCCACTTCAATCGGGCATGGTAGATAACTTTATCGAACGTAAGCATGGCCGTGAAGCCGTTTCTTACCCAGATGCTGAATACCAGCATGATTCTTTGCAATGGGTGCTCGAACCCACTTACGGCATTATTCTCTATCAAGAGCAGGTCATGCAGATTGCTCAGGTTCTTGCGGGTTATTCACTCGGTGGAGCGGATATGCTTCGTCGTGCAATGGGTAAAAAGAAACCTGAGGAGATGGCCAAGCAGCGCGGTACGTTTGAAGAGGGTTCAATAAATAACGGTGTCGACGGCGAACTGTCGATGAAGATCTTCGATCTGGTGGAGAAGTTCGCTGGTTACGGCTTTAACAAGTCTCACTCAGCTGCTTATGCGTTGGTTTCCTATCAAACACTGTGGTTAAAGACTCATTATCCGGCTGAATTTATGGCAGCGGTAATGTCTGCCGATATGGATAACACCGATAAAATTGTGATTCTAGTTGACGAATGTGAACGTATGGGGATGCCACTGCTTCCGCCAGATGTGAATAAGGGTTTACTAAAATTCAATGTGGATGAAGAGGGCAAAATTGTTTACGGCATCGGTGCGATTAAAGGGGTGGGTGATGGCCCGGTTGATTCCATTCTTGCAGCGCGTAAAGATGGTCCATTTAAGGATCTATTCGATTTTTGTGCCCGTGTGGATTTGAAAAAACTGAATAAACGCATCATGGAAAAGCTTATCTATGCCGGCGCGTTAGATTCTTTAGGCCCGCATCGTGCGGCCATGATGGCTACCTTGCCTGAAGCGATACGCGCAGCGGATCAAAATGCCAAAGCGGAAGCGATTGGTCAGCATGATATGTTTGGCCTGTTAAACTCGGATCAAGAAGATGTAAAACAACAGTTTGTTGAATGCGCACCTTGGCCCGATAAAGTGTGGTTAGAAGGGGAAAGAGATACGTTAGGCTTGTATCTTACTGGTCACCCTATTAATCAATACTTGAAAGAGCTAAAGCACTACACATCATGCCGTCTTAAAGACATACATCCGACGGAACGTGGCAAAACCATGAAGGCAGCAGGGCTTGTGGTCGCCACTCGTGTGATGATGACTAAGCGTGGCTCGAAGATGGGGCTTGTAACCTTAGATGATAAGAGTGCACGTCTCGAGGTGATGTTATTTACCGAGGCATTCGAGAAGTTTAATCACCTTTTAGAAAAAGACAGAATTCTCATTATAGAAGGTGAAGTCAGTTTTGATGATTTTGCCGGCGGTAATCGTATGACTGCCAGAAACATTATCGACATGGGTGAAGCACGTAGTCACTTTGCCAGTGCGGTTGAAGTTGATTTGGAGAGTCAGGCTATTTCATCTGATTGGCTTAATCAATTCCAAAGCGCCATTGAACCTTGGAAAAACGGTGCGGTACCTGTCGTCGTTAATTACGCCCAGCCACAAGTGAAAGCCCAGTTTAAGCTTGGTAATAGCTGGCGAGTGAACCCAACAGATGAGTTAATGCTTGCATTAGAGACCTTAACAGGCGCTGGCAAGGTTAGGATATTGTTCTAATATGGCGCTTGTTGAATTTGATATAGCAGCCTTAATTGAAGCAAGCGTTAACGCTGCTTCTATTGATGCTGGTGCAAAGTTAGTGCTCGCTTACAGTGGCGGTGTCGACTCAGAGCTTCTAGCTCAAGGACTGGGATGCTATGCCAAGCTACACCCCGAATATCGTTATCTGTTGGTGCATGTTCATCATGGACTTAGCAAGAATGCTGATATGTGGGTGACACATTGCCAAAGGCAAGCATCGCAATATCAATTGCCAATTGAGATTGTTCGAGTTCAGGTTAACACAGGTCCAAGGCTCAGTATCGAAGCTGAGGCGCGTAATGCCCGCTACAAGGCGATAAAGTCGCTAATGGATAGCGGAGACTTATTGTTAACGGCACATCACTTAGATGACCAATTAGAAACGGTATTGCTAGCACTAAAGCGAGGCTTGGGGCCAAAAGGGCTATCGGCGATGGGCGCTGTCCAAACCTTCGATGGTGATAAAGTGCTGTCACGCCCCTTACTTAGTATTAGCCGTGAGCAGATAGAAGCCAAGGCTGCCAGTCTTAATCTGCAGCATATTGAAGATGAGAGTAACTGTGATGATAAGTATGACAGGAACTTTTTACGCCTGGAGATCATTCCTAAACTCAAATCAAGATGGAGCGCGATTGCGACCACGGCCAGTCGCAGCGCTGCATTGTGTGGCCAGCAGCAAAGTGTGATTGATGAAGAGGTGAGTCTTCGCTTACCTGAGTTTATTGAAGTCGTGGCGCATGGAAGTGGCACAGTCTTAAATCTTGTTTTACTTGGTCAACAAAAACCAAATTGGCAGGCATTACTTTTTAGAGGATACATTGAGCAACTTGGATTCGCTCCCCCCTCTATGGTGCAGCTTGAGCAACTACTGAATCAACTCTTGCACGCTAAGTCTGATGCTAATATCGAACTTAAAATTGGTGATATGTTGGTTAGGCGCTTTAATCATAGCGCTTATCTCTCTTCGATAAATCAGGATGAGCGTGATCAAGTTTCCACATCCTCACTTGAGATAGATACAGCTACATTACCATTGATGTTGGATGAGGCTAAATCCAAGCTTATCAAGCCTAAAGAACTTGCTATCTGCCTTTCAGATAGAAAAACATTAATCATAACTAACGCCTTAGATCGAGAGACGGTTCGAATGCCGCAAGTTGATGAAGTGGTCAGTGTTCGTTTTTCAGCTGTCGGTAGCACACGGTGTCGACCACACAATAGGCAACAGGGCAGGGAGTTAAAAAAGTTATGGCAGGAGTATGGTGTACCCCCTTGGGAGAGAGCAAGAGTGCCGTTGATTTTTTATAATGAAAGGCTCGTTTGCGCCGTAGGGTATTGGATTGAAAAATCATACTTGAGCGCTAAGGGCTCAGAAGGCTTGCTCTTTTTGGTAAGCTAATTTAGTTTTTTATTTAACGCGCACATTTGTCAGTGTTGTTTTACTTAATTGAACTCTAGGCTATTTTAAAGCAACGTCTGCCGTCTGATTTGGCAAGGTATAACGCCTTGTCAGCACGTTCAAACACAGTTGCTGCACTTTCTCCTTCCTTCCACTGTGATACACCTAAACTGGTTTCAGCTTGGTACTTTTCAAATAGCCTGTGTGTAGAGATGGACGACAGCACCCGTTCGCATAATATGCTAGCTGCGCTGGAATCGCCTCTTACGATGACAACAAACTCATCCCCTCCAACACGAAAGGCTTGGTCAGTATCCCTTATCGCTGATGCGAGCAATTGACCAAACTCTGCAAGTACCTTATCACCAAGTAGGTGGCCGTGGTTGTCATTGAGTTGCTTGAAATTATCAAGATCTAAAATGACGATAGAAAGCGGACTTTTATGGCGAGTTGACGTCGCTATGGCTTTCTTTAAACTTTCGGAATAGTAGTGACGATTACCAAGATTAGTCAGTGAGTCATACATGGCTTTTCTGGAAATTTCCTGATATTTAATCGCATTAAACATCGGTAATAACACCAGTGTCTGTATCGCACTTAGTCGTTGTGATTGAGAGGGCGTTAGCGGTTTTCTCAATACATAGTTTAAATGACAAACATCACCAGAGAAGTTAACCTGTTGTAGCACCTTGATGCCTTGATGGCTTCCCCAATGAAATTGGTGATGCTTAAAAGTCATCTCTATCCCTTCAATCGGCAGGTGTTGTCCCATTATTTTGCCAAAACAGGCAAAAACTGTCCGAGGATCTAAACTTTCATGTAGGTGTTGAATTATTTTCACTAAGTCAGGTTCAAGATCAGTTAGCTGACGTACTTCAGGCTGATATCGATATTCTTCAGGTGAAAACTCTGTCGCTAGGCCAAAGTCCATAACAAGTACTCCATATTAAGCGGACTTAAATAATTTATAAATCCTCTACAATGAATAAACACAAGCAATATGCGTGCCTAAATATTTGTTAATTAAATTTGTCTTTATTTGTCATTCAGTTAATCTTTCGGGTGTCGGTAGTAAAATAGGTTAGTCAGTTTTTTGACTGATGGAGCGTTTAGCATGGAACACAGTTTTCTTATCCAAGTACTCATGATGCTTGTCATTGCCATTATCTCCATAGCTATATTGAGACGAGCAGGATTACCTGCAATTTTGGCGTATCTGCTCACAGGAGTGATAAGCGGACCTTCAGGTTTCAATTGGTTTAGCCAACATCAGATGCAATCAGTAGCAGAACTGGGCGTAGTACTGCTGATGTTTAGTCTGGGGCTTGAGTTCTCATTACCTAGATTGTGGGCCATGCGACGAACTGTGTTTGGGCTAGGTAGTGCTCAGATGATCATTACTATGGTGCTGGCAACCTGTATCGCTCTTCTGAGTTCATTTACTATCGTTGAATCTATTGTGGTGGGATCTGCTATTGCGCTCTCATCGACTGCCATTGTATTAAAATTGCTTAACGAGCAAGGCTGGTTAAGGCGCAGACATGGAGAGTTGTCTGTCAGTGTGCTTCTTTTCCAAGATATAGCTGTTGTCCCCCTATTAATCTTGTTACCCCTGCTAGCTTCAGGTGGCGATGTACTCTCTTTTAGCAGTGTTGCCTGGGCGATGACTGAGGGGGTGCTTATTTTTGCCGCCTTGATGGCATTTGGTAAATGGGGCTTACCAAGAATGTTTGATGAAGTCGCGCGCTCGCGTTCCAATGAACTTTTCATGCTTTCAACTTTAGTGGTTGCGCTGCTCACTGGTGCTCTAACCCATTGGTTAGGGCTATCGATGGCATTAGGGGCGTTCTTGGCGGGAATGCTGTTAGGTGAAAGTCAGTATAAGGGACAGCTCGAAGCGGACATTCGTCCCTTTAGGGATCTCCTCATGGGACTCTTTTTCATCTCAATCGGTATGCTAATGGATTTCTCTTTGGTGATCGATTTTTGGGGAGAGATCTTAATTTTATTATTCGCCGTGATCTTGGGTAAAGCGTTAGTGATATTTGCGTTGCTTAGGTTTGCGAAGGAATCGTTTGGTATATCTGTCGCCACCGCGTTGACTTTGGCACAGGTGGGTGAATTTAGTTTCGTCGTGCTGGCGTTAGCGGTGAATTACAACTTACTTGATATCGTGTTAAGTACAAAGCTCGTTATGGTCGCAGTTATGTCTATGGCACTTGCCCCTTGGCTGGTACGCCATAGCCTCGATATTGCTCGCATAATGCAGGGAGCAAGACCGAAAGAGATTGAAGCGCCCTTAATTGTTCCCAGTATTGAAAAGGATGAAAATCAGGAAAAGGATCTGGTGCTGATCTTAGGCTACGGACGTGTCGGTCAAACAATCGCTAGATTCATGAAGACTGAAGCGGTGCCTTTCTTGGTGTTGGATCTCGATCCTACTCGGGTCTCAGAAGCCAGAAAAGCAGGAGAACCAGTCTATTTTGGCGATGTTTGTAAACGAAGTATTTTGAAACAGGCCAAAATTAAAGAGGCTAAGTTGATCGTATTGACCTTCAGCGATGGCCGCTTACTTGAAGAAGTACTGCCTTTATGTCGTTACTTGGCGCCCGATGCCAAGATTTTGGTGCGCACACGTGATGACAGTAACTTGGCAGAACTCGAAGCTGCTGGCGCGAGTCAAGTGATACCAGAAAGCTTAGAAGGCAGTTTAATGTTGGTCTCTCAAGTGCTTTATCAATGTGGAGTGCCGTTAACACGGATCTTAAAACGCCTTGAGTTTGAACGTCGTAATCATTATCAATATCTACATGGATTCTTTTCTGGATCGGAAACTGACTTCACTTTAGAACATCTTCACGCTGTTTCTTTACCGAAAGGGGCATATGCAGTTGGGCTCACCTTGGCTGAGCTTCCTTGGGATAAACTGAGGGTCGAGCTTAGGGCTGTGAGGCGTAATGGTGCTGAAATTGAGAAACCTGAACTTGATTGGGTCATTCGCTCCGCTGATATACTTATTCTGTTAGGTAAACCTAGACGTATTGAGAAAGCTGAAAACTACTTATTACAAGGATAAGTGGCCTTAGCGAGTTCAAAATTGATGGCATCAATACTTTGTTACTTTAACCAATGGTTGTCAGTCTGTTAAATTTTTGAGTATGGTGTTAGCCTAGTTGCGATAATAGACAGCAACAGGGATTGTCATGTTTAAAAAAATATTAAAATACACTGGATTAGCCTTATTAATCCTCTTTGTTTCAGGTGCGGCACTCGCTACACATGAGTGGTACGCCAAGAAGCCATTTTTCTTTCGTGCTTTTTTAGATCGAACGTTAATCAAAATTGCTTTTGATAGTCCTGAAACCTTAACTTCCTTAGGTTTCCTTGAGTCGGTTGGTATCAAAGGCCACAATGCCGATCTTGATGATGACAGACCAGAAAAGGCTGATGAGTTGTTTGACGAGCTTGAGGTCATACATGAAACTTTATTGAGCTATGAAGACGCTGATTTAGATGAAAATCAGCAATTATCGAAAGAGATCGCATTGTATCTTCTCGATTTTTCTGCCAGAGCCGAAACCTACCGTTATCATAATTACCCCGTGAATCAGTTGTTCGGAGTCCAAAATGGCTATCCCAGTTTTATGGAAGCCCAACATCGGGTTGAAACCGTTGAAGATGCCGAAAATTACCTCTCTAGATTAGAGAAAGTAAAACTTAAATTCGAACAGAATCTGCTTGGCCTCAGGATCAGAGAACACAACGGGATCATTCCCCCTCGATTCGTTATCGATCGCGTGTTAACTGAGATGACTGAGTTTGTCGAGACACCAATTCGTGACAATATTCTCTACACTTCTTTGAAAACAAAATTGGCCGATGCTCAAGACATTCCGATTAAGAAGCAAGCTGAATTATTAGGTTTAGCTGAGGAGAATATTCGTGAGTATGTCTATCCTGCTTATGGCTTGTTTATCGACTATTTTGCTGCTTTGGCTGATAAATCTGGTAATGACGATGGCTTATGGCGTCTTCCTAATGGAGATGAAGCTTATCAACTCGCACTGAACTTTTTCACCACAACTGACTACACCGCTGATGAGATCCACAACATGGGCCTAGCAGAAGTAGCGCGTATTCAAGGTGAGATATTAACCATCTTAGAGAGCGAAGGATTTGATATTGCAAATGGCTTCTCTGCAGCAATTGAAACCTTGGCCGCAGATCCGCAGTTTTATTATGAAGACAGTGATGCTGGTCGAGCTCAGATTCTAATTGATTATCAAACAATTCTTGATGAGATCAATGCGGGTTTGGATGATGCGTTTAGAATTCGTCCAAAAGCCGGAATGGAAGTTGTTCGGATCCCTGAGTTTAAAGAAAAGACCGCACCAGGCGCTTATTATCAGCAACCTGCAATTGATGGCAGTCGACCGGGTCGCTTCTTTGCTAATTTGTACGACATAAAAGCGACACCTAAATATGGCATGCGGACCTTGGCTTACCATGAAGCGATCCCTGGTCACCATTTTCAGGTTGCAGTTGCAATGGAGCTAGAGGGAATGCCTTTTATTCGTAAAATGGCTCCATTTACCGCCTATAGCGAAGGGTGGGCACTGTATTCTGAACGTGTCGCTTGGGAGCTAGGTTTTCAAGATGATCCCTTTGATAACATTGGCAGATTGCAGGCGGAGCTATTCAGAGGGGTACGTTTAGTGGTCGATACTGGGATCCACGCAAAGCGTTGGACCCGTGAGCAAGCCATTGATTATATGAAACTCAATACGGGCATGGCTCAAAGTGATGTGGTCTCCGAAATTGAGCGTTATATCGTGATGCCTGGTCAAGCGACCTCTTACAAAGTCGGGATGATGAAGATTTTAGCCCTGCGAGATAAAGCACAATCAGCCCTAGGAGATAAGTTTAATCTGCGGGATTTCCATGATGTGGTCTTAAAGAATGGCCCCGTGCCTTTAGATATTCTCGAACTTTTAGTTGATAAGTATATCGCCCAGACAGCACAGCCTAGTTAAGGCTCGTTATTTGACTGTATATTTACAAACTAAGGAACTTGATGTTTCGTTATATGGTGTTGGTTTGTCTTGCGCCTCTGCTCGCTTTGCAGGGGTTGTATGTCCGCCGGACAAGCCTCGTTTTACCAGAGGCTAATGGTGAGCGATGTGGCACGCTAGGCGAAGGAGCTGCACTAAGTCTTCTGGTGGCGGGTGATTCTGCCGCAGCGGGTGTTGGTGTCGATCACCAAGATCAGGCGTTGGTTGGGTATGTGACTCAAGAATTGGCTAAGCAATACTGTGTCACTTGGTCTCTCGTGGCTCAATCTGGAAACACCACAACAGATCTTATCGAAAAGCTAACGAAAATAGGGGGCAAGCAGTTTGATGTGGTGTTGCTTTCAATCGGTGTGAATGATGTCCTTAGTCCTTTGAGATCGCAACAATGGCAGGAGCAACTACAGCTATTGACTCAACAACTTCAAAGCCAATTTCACACCAAAAGAATCTGGTTTACTTCAGTGCCTCCGATGGAGAATTTCCCCTTATTACCTCATCCATTACGCTGGTTTTTAGGTCAAAGAGCACAAGCCTTCAATCGCAGTTTAGAGGAGTTTGTAGGCCTTAATAAAGCGTGCGGTCTTATCAATTTAAGTGACGCTCTTCATCAAGACGATGACTTACAGAAAGCCGGTATGGCGAAAGACGGCTTTCACCCAAGTGAGCCTTTGTATAAAGTCTGGGGAGTGGCTGCAGCAAGCATGATCATGAAGCAATTAGACTAGCATCATTTCTCTATTTCAAAAAAATCTCGAATCTCATCGATTTGGCACATGGCATCTTGATAACCTAAATCAATCAAGGCACTGCAATAGGAACGCTCGAAAAGCAGATAAGAGACGATACTCGAATCTGTCTGTTGATTAATGCCTATGGGCCTTAGCATTGATCTTACCGCAAAGGGCATCTCATTATAATAACGCGAAGCGAGCTTACTTAAGTCTTCACTGGGCTTAATCACTAAGGTCTGGATATTGGTTAAAGGGAGCTTCTTACTGTCTTCATTGGGGATCAAAGAGAGGGTATTGTTGATCCGCTCTAGTCGTTCCAAGTCACTGTTTAATGTATCTGAAAAAATGGTATCCAGTAGATGGCCAGCTATGGTGGCAGTTTTTGGGTGATGATCTAACTCTTGAGAAAGTTGTTTGTGAGGACTCTCGAGGTTGATGACAAAGAGCTTTTTCGCCCCTAAGTGTATAGGGCTGCTTAGGGGAGCGAGTTGATGGACAGAGCCATCGCCGTAATATTCTTGATTCAGCTTTACTGAGGGGAAAACCAACGGAATGGCAGAGCTGGCAAGCAAGTGATCGGTATTTAACTGAGTGCGCTGGCCACTGCGCCTATCTCTTTGCCACTCGGATATATTATGACTGCCTTGAAAAAACGTGACGGAACGAGCGGAGTTATAACAGGAGGTATCGATACTCAATGCGCTTAACGCGCCGCTGCCAATATTTCTGTCAATGCGAGAAAAATTGATTAACTCATTGAGTAAGCCACGCAGTGGCTCACTGTTAAATAAGCTGCCAGCATTGGTATTAACCTTGTCATCTTGTACGCTCATGAGCAGCATTTTGCTTAAGTGCTTTAACACGCCAGACATGGATGCGCTGTACACTTTTTCGGTTCGAAAATTACGCCAAACCCACTCGAGCTTTCTGACGCCTAAATGAAAACAAGATGCATGTGTGGCAATGGATGTACCATTAATTGCACCTGCAGACGTACCGCAAATGATTTTAAAAGGGATGCCATGATTTCTTGGATAGAACTGAACTATCGCCTTTAGCACGCCTATTTGATAAGCCGCACGTGCACCACCACCACCAAGAACTAATGCTGTTTTATCTGGCAAATTTTTCCCTTATTGTTTGAAAATAGATACTTATTTAATCCATGCTGTTTAAATTTAGAATATGTGAGACACCGTTTATGTTCAAGCTTAAAGATTAATATTCAAGCTGAATTTCACTAAAAATAGTGTCTGCTTTTTCAATAAATATCACCATTTCGGAGTTACCAAGTCTATTATTGATAGAATTAACAGCACAAACCTAGTTAATAAGTCTATGTTGAGGGGGATAATTATTGACATCAAATAAAATAATAGTGCGTACATACCTGTTATGTAAGTGTTAATTGTCGTGAAAGGTAATACAAAGGTACGATACCGCTAAGTTGATAATAATAAAGGTTGGGGTAGACTGGAAAAGAGTGCATATGAGGGCCCAAAAATGCTACAGCCAGTAAAAATAATAATAGCTGACGACCACCCATTATTCAGACAAGCATTAGTTAATATACTAACCACCCATTTTGATCATGTCTCGCTGTTTGAAGCTGAGACTATCGCCGAATTAGACAGTACATTGGCTTTGCATAGTGATGCAGATCTCTTGTTATTGGATCTCAATATCCCTAAAGCCCACGGTTTTAATACCTTAGTTAACATTCGCAATTGCCATTCACAAATGGGAGTTGTGATTATCTCAGGGCAAGAAGATAAAATCACAGTTAGCAAGAGCATGACATTTGGTGCGGCGGGGTTTATTCCTAAATCGACCTCCGTTGATATCATGGTTGAAGCGATAAGAACGGTGCTTTCAGGTCAACAATGGGCGCCAGCCGGATGTGACAATATTGAAGCGATTGAAGCGGACAGTATGGCCAGTAAACTGGTGAGTTTGTCTCCTCGACAACACAGTATTTTGATGATGTTTGCCGATGGTTTGCTCAATAAACAGATTGCTTATGAGTTAGGGTTATCTGAAGCCACCATTAAGGCTCATGCCAGTGCGATATTTCTGAAATTAGGCGTTCACACACGCACCCAGGCAGTCATTGCCATGAATCAACTGCAACTGGATCAGACGCGACTTGCTCAATAGTCGCAGCCCTATAGCCCCAATCCTCCTCTTAGTTGGAGCGTCTGGTTAAAATGCTCACGTTAGCCTTCTGTTAGTCTGCTACTTGTCCTGCTGTGAACTGGTATAGCTCTTACGCAGACTGCGTGCGAGGGTTGCACTCATGATGGCTCTAAGGGCGATAGGTTTGATTATTTTTCGCAAATAGCCATAGCCCAAAGCTTTAGTGCGTAATACCACGTTTTCATCAATGGTGGCAGTGATCAGTATCGCTGGGATTGGGAGATTAGACTGAGCTTGGATATCTGCGATCAAGGCGAGACCGTCTTGATTATCCTCAAGTTGGTAATCCACCAACATGATATCAATTTTAGAGGCGAACTTGCCAAATTGGACTTTGGCCTGCCGTACTGAATCTGCTGGATAAACATGGCATTTCCAACTTGAAAGTAGCTCAACCATGCCTGCTAATACATTCGGATCGTTATCGATACAGAGCACATGCACGCCGTTTAAGCTCAAAATATCGATTGGTGGTGCGGTAACAGCGGCCTCTTGTTGGCAAACCGTTTCTACCCTCAAACTAAAGATACTGCCTTTATTGACCTCTGAAGATAAAGTCAGTTGCTGCTGCATTAATGAAGCTAGACCTTGGGCAATATTGAGCCCTAATCCTAAGCCATTGACCCCTTGATGACCTGAGTGCTGTAAGCGAGTGAATTGCTCAAAAATCATGGCCTGCTTATCATGGGGGATCCCTGGGCCGTCATCAACTACCTGAATAAGCACAGCTTCATGTTGATGACGACATCCAAGTAATATCTTCCCTTCGGCTGCGTATCTAAAGGCATTACTGACTAAATTTTGCAAAATACGTCTCAGTAGTACTTTGTCACTCGATACCCACAAGGAGGTCTTTATCGAGCTGAATTTAATGCCCGAACTGGCTGCAATGGCCCCAAACTCCTCGACGAGAGAATCCAGTACCTCTTGCAATGCAAAGGCGGTTATTTCAGGGACGATAGTGCCACTTTCAATTCGGGATATCTCATTGAGGTCGAGCAGGAGTTCATTGGCCACTTGTAGAGAGTTGTCGATATACCCCATCTGTTGTTTCTGTTCACTCGATAGCTGACCATTTTGAACAAAGGCCGATGAGAACAGCCTTGCTGCTGATAGGGGTTGCAGTAAATCATGGCTGCAAGCTTTCAGATATTGACTCTTTTTCTGGTGAGCTTGTTCCACTTTTTGTAAGGCATGGGCGAGCTCTTCATTACTTTTTTCTAAGCTTAAATTGGCTTGCTCAAGTTTTTTTGTACGCTCATAGACTCTGGCTTCTAGAGTGAGGTTTTTCTCTTGAAGCAGTTTCTCTGCTTCACGGTACATGGTGATATCTGAAAAAATCATCACAAAGCCGCCATCAGGGATCGGATTTCCCTGAATACGAATGGTTTTACCATCGGGTTGCAGCCGTTCGCTATTGTGATGACTCCCCTTGCGTAAATGAGCTAATCGTTTTTCAACCTGCTTGGTTAAGTTGTGATTGAAGCGTTTACTGCGGCTTAAGTTATACCTTATTAGCTGCTCTATAGGACAACCGATATAGACTAAATCCTCGGGGTAGTTAAACAGATTTAGGTAGTGCTGGTTCCAGGCCACGAGCTTTAAGTCACTGTCGATAACCGAGATCCCTTCACTGGCATTTTCAATGGCGCTGTGAAGCACAGAGCGGCTGAACTCCGTGCGATGGCTTGACGCTTGCTCTACCAGTTGAGCGACATCTTCCATGGCAATATCGCGCCCGTTGAGGGCGTAGGATATGACGAGCCGAGCCGAGGCTGATCCCATGACACTGGCAAGCATATTTTCGGTATAAAAAATCAATGCTTGGTTATGGGCATTTTTATCGGTAATAGGCTGGGACTGACTGGAAAAAAAACGATGAAACCCACGAGCCGCTTTGTCTTTTCCGACAAAACGAGCCACGAGCAGCTCTAATTCAGTGTAGTTAACGTACTTTGGCAGACCGGGCTGTACCTTAGTCAGATCGGGGCGCTCGATAAAGTGGGCTATCTGCATCTGCTCATGTACGCTTTGGCGAGTAAACGAAGAGACAAGCCAAATCATCGCAATATTAGCAAACAAGCCCGTTAAGGTTGCCAGTGTGGTGATGGAATATTCACTGCCTTCAAACGGGTGTGCGTAAAGGCCAAGCTGAGGAAGAAGGTTAAGGACTAACCAGAGGCTAAAGCCTGTGATGATGCCGGATAATACGCCGTATAAGGTGACTCTTCGCCATAAAAAGGCCGCAAAGAGTGCGGGACCAATCTGAGCGATGGCCCCAAATGCAACCTCACCTAATGAGGCTAATGTGTCGGGAGGCGCGACGAGAAACATCCCATAACTCATGAAGATAACGAATAGGACTAATGCTTTTCGTATATTGAGTAGATGAGATCTAAACCGATGAAAGTCGGTGCTTTGAATATTGCTGACTTTAAATAAGGTGGGAAACACCACTTCATTGCTGATCATGGTACTCAAGGCGATGGTTGAGATGATGACCATGGAACTGGCGGCTGAAATCGCACCGAGAAAGCTAAACAATCCAAGCCAAGTATCCCCGCTAAATGCGGGTAAAAATAGCACGTAGGCATCACTTTCTAATGAGTTGCCATAGATGATGTTGCCTGCTTGACCTAGCGGTGTGGCAAAAAAGGCAAACACCAAAATATAGAGTGGAAATGTCCAGCGGCTCCATCTGGCATGTTTCTGCTCTTTTAGCTCCACAATGAGGACCTGAAATTGACGCGGTAAACAGAGAAATGCCGAGGTTACGATAAACAGCAGGCCAAACATAGACACGATGTTGGGAGAGGTAAACTCAGTGGAGACGGGTGACGTTTCATTGGCTATTTGCCAAATCTCCATGGGGGAATCAAATAGGAAGAAAGAGACAAATATCCCAATGGTAAGGTAAGCAATGACTTTCACTAGAGATTCAAAGGCGATGGCTAGCATCATTCCTGGATGACGTTCAGTCACATCAATGGCTCTAACGCCAAATATGATGGTAAATCCTGCCAAAATAAAGCTCACGATAAGCCCCAGTTGCCATGAGGACAGCAGGTGATCTTGGCGAAGAATCTCATAGGAGTTCACGATCGCTTTTAGCTGCAATGCGATATAGGGAAGGGTGCCAAATAGGGCGACAAAAGTGACTACGACTGCAAGCAGTTGCGACTTCCCGAAGCGAGAAGCGAGCAGATCAGCAATAGAGGTAATATTGAGCTTAAGGCAGACACGAATAATTCGTTGAATGAAGGGCCAGGCAAAAATAAACAGTAAAATTGGGGCGATATAAACAGGCAAGTAAGAAAATGAGTTGCTGGCAGCTTGACCTGCTGTACCTAAAAAACCCCAAGAGGTGCAATACACCCCGAGTGAGAGAGAGTAAATGATCGTGTGTTGTTGTTTAAAGAGCTTTTCACGGTACTTGTCACCTAAAAAAGCCATTAAAAACAATAGCCCGATATAACTAATACTAATCACTACGAGCAGCCAATTGGGAAACATTGTTTAGTCAGTCCTATCTGTTAGTGGCTTTTCCCGCCTAGGAACACAGTGCTTACCCTAAATGTGTTAATAAAATTAACATATCATATTTTAGCTTTATGGCATCATTAACTCCCATCGACTTTAGTATTACCCCTTAGGTATTAGTGTGCCAGTATTAATCTGTTTACATTAACCCTAACGCATTAATACTCCAGCATTAATACCTATTCCCAATTGAGCGAACCCGGTTATTTCTCCATCTTGAAGGCAGACAAAACAGGGGATATAAAGATGCTCATTTCAACAATAAAAAAGATCACGATTGCAAGTTCACTCTCTCTTCTTGCTGGGTCAGCAATGGCTGGTTATGACTTTGAGGTCGGTGACGACGCCAAAGTGACATTTGGTGGCTACCTCAAAGTAGATGCTCGGTATGTATCTGGTGATGTAGGTTATCGAGACTTTTGGATAGGCACTGGCGCAGCTCAACAAGATAGCAGTTCACAGTTTCGAATTTTTGCCAACGAAACCCGTTTCAATACGAAATATGTTCATGGCGATGTGATGGGATTCATCGAAATGGATTTCCTTGGCGGTGGCGGTAATCAGGTGGTATCCAACTCCGCTAAGCCACGTCTTCGTCATGCTTTTATCAAGTATAAAGATCTGACCGTGGGGCAAACATGGACCACGTTCATGAATACCAGTGCGATACCGGAAACGGCTGACTTTGCTGGTGCTACGGTGGGGTTAGCGTTTATTCGTCAAGGACAAATTCGCTATAACATGGGCAACTTTCAAGTGTCGATAGAAAACCCTGAAAGTGTTGGTGGTGATACGGCCAATGACAATCTGCCAGATTTTGTCGGTCGTTATAACTTCAAAGCTGACTGGGGTAATGTCTCCATTGCTGCGTTAGGTCGTCGTCTCAATACCACGACGGGTAAGAGTGAAACTGCATTGGGTGGTTCAATAGCAGGTCGAATCAAAACCTTTGGTAAAGATGATTTCCGTTTCCAATTTCACCAAGGTGAAGTTGGACGTTACGTGGGTATTGGTGCCGCCCAAGATCTCGTGGGTGATAAAGTCGAAAGTACCACCTCTTATCTTGCTGCCTATCGCCACTACTGGACCGATACCCTAAGAAGCACCGTACTTTACGGGCGCGTCGAAACGGATATTAACGAAGCTGATCGTAGTCAATGGAGTGTCAATTTGTTCCAAAATCTCACGCCAGCATTAGCCGTAGGTTTTGAGATCGGCAACTTCGCCATTCATGATCAAGATGTTGATTCAAGCTACGCACAATTATCGATGCGCTACGCATTATAAAAACCTGATAGGTGGTGAGGTGAGTCATTACCTCTCCATCTATTTATTCAATGTAGCGATTCCATTGCAGCGATCTCAATGTTCATTTCTTTGCAGGTTATTACCTTGCTCTAGCTGCAAGGGCAAGTGTTATTTAAAGGAGTATGGGTGTGACTAATACCATTTTAAAAGTCGATCAAATTTCTCTCGCATTCGGTGGTGTTAAAGCGCTCACGGATGTCAGTTTTGAGGTCGAACAAGGCGCCGTATTTTCGATTATTGGGCCTAACGGTGCGGGAAAAACGTCGATGCTCAACAGTATTTCAGGTCGTTATCGCCCCCAGAAAGGCAGTATTCATTTCGATAATCAAAATGTTACCCACATGCGCCCGAATGATCGCGCCGACCTTGGCATCGGGCGCACTTTTCAAAATTTGGCTTTGTTTGGTCATATGTCGGTACTCGATAACATCATGGTTGGCCGTCACCATTTAATGAAAAACAACTGGCTAACGGGGCCACTTTATTGGGCCTCTCCCGCACAAAAAGAAGAGCTAAAGCATCGCCGTGAAGTGGAAGAGATCATTGATTTTCTCGACATCTCCCATGTGCGTAAATCGGTGGCTGGCACCCTATCTTATGGCCTGCGAAAGCGTGTCGAATTGGCTCGCGCTATTGCCTTAAATCCTAAACTTATTTTGCTCGATGAGCCCATGGCTGGCATGAACCTAGAAGAGAAAGAGGACATGGCGCGCTACATTCTTGATTTAAATGAGGAGTTCGGCATCACTGTGGTGATGATTGAGCATGATATGGGGGTCGTCATGGACATCTCTCATAAAGTGATGGTGCTGGATTTTGGTAAAAAGCTGATCACGGGTTTACCGGATGAAGTGATGGAAAATGAACATGTTAGACAGGCTTATCTTGGGCTTGAAGACAATGAACAATTACAAGAGGTTGGCTAATGACTACATCAATTAATTCATCGGCAAACTTATTTGATATGGGACAGATGGACACCTTTCCCAAGATTTTACGTCATAACGCTGCCCATTGGGGCGCTGATATTGCCATGCGTGAGAAGGAGTTTGGGATCTGGAGCGAATTTAGCTGGCAGGATTACCATAACCGAGTGAAGTGGATGACGTTAGCGCTGGACAGCGTAGGCATTCAATCAGAGGCAGCAATTGCACTGCTTGGAGATAACCGCCCTGAATGGGTGTGGGGAGAGGTGGCTGCCCATGCGCTATCTTGCTTCTCTTTAGGGATTTATCAGGACTCTTTACATGAAGAGGTCGCGTATCTACTTAATCGTAGTAATGCTCAAGTCGTGATTGCTGAAGATGAAGAGCAGTGCGACAAACTGTTAGAACTGGGTGATTCAATCCCTGAGGTCAGATACATCGTTTATTGCGATCCGAGAGGGATGCGCAAATACGATGATCCACGTTTGGTCAGTATTGAGCAGATCTACAAAATGGGGCAAGAGGTCGACAGACTTAATCCCCGTGCCTATGACAATTTAGTCGATGCGAGTAAAGGCGAGAATATTGCCATTTATTGCACCACATCGGGCACCACATCTAAACCGAAAATAGTTCTGCTTCAAGGCAGTAAATTCATTGAACATTGCAGTTCATATCTCAGAGCCGATCCGCGAGCGCCAGGTGATAACTATGTCTCTGTGTTACCGCTGCCGTGGATCATGGAGCAGGTGTATGCGGTCGGTCAGTCGCTGATCGCACGCCAGATCGTTAACTTTGTGGAAGAACAAGAAACCATGATGGCCGATCTGCGCGAAATTGGGCCTAATTTTGTCTTGCTAGCACCAAGGGTGTGGGAAGGCATTTTGGCTGACGTGCAAGCGCGAATGATGGACTCAACACCACTGAAACAAAAACTGTTCGAGTTTGCGATGAAGCGCGCAGAAGCTGCGTTAGCCAAAGGTAAACGCTCGATGTTAGCTGACATTATTTTGATGAAAGCGTTGCGCGACCGATTGGGGTTTTCATTTCTTAACTCCGCAGCCACGGGTGGTGCGGCGATGGGGCCAGATACCTTCAAGTTTTTCCAAAGTATCGGCGTGCCTCTACGCCAACTTTATGGCCAGACGGAGATGTGCGGCGCTTATACCATTCACCATCAAGATGATGTTGATTACGATAGTGTTGGAGTTGCATTTGATTCCGCAGAGCTGAAGGTCATTAATACCGACAGCGAAGGAGTGGGGGAAGTGATAGCCAAGACCGTGGGCATGTTCAACGGCTACTTAGGCGATCAAGCAGCCTTTGATGAAGATGTGAATGATGGTTGGATGCACACTGGCGATGCTGGGTACTTTAAGCCGTCAGGCCATTTAGTCGTCATTGATCGGATCAAAGATTTGGCTAAGACCAGCCAAGGCATTCAATATTCACCTCAATACATAGAGAACAAATTGAAGTTTTCATCTTTTATAGGTGAAGCCGTCATTTTGGGTAAAGAAAAACCGTATCTATCAGCAATCTTGTGTATCCGATTTAGCATCGTTTCAAAGTGGGCTGAGCGACAAGGGCTGGCCTTTACCAACTACACCAATCTATCAAGTCTACCTGAGGTATATGAGCAACTGACCAAAGAGATTGCCATTGTGAATCAATCTCTGCCAGAGGCTCAGAAAATAAATAAATTCATCTTGTTATACAAAGAACTGGACGCCGATGATGGCGAGCTAACCCGTACTCGTAAGGTTAGACGTGGTGTGATTGCTGAGAAGTATGGCGACATTATCGACTCAATTTACAAGGACGATCCCCATGTCGATATCGATACTGTAATCACCTTCCAAGATGGCAGTAAGTCACGTATTCAAACCCAAATTAAAGTGGCAACGGTGACCGATCCAAATCGGGCTGTGGGCACCAATGTTGAGCAAAGGAGAGCGTCATGAATGTCGAATTATTGCTACAGCTGATTACCAATGGATTCATTGTTGGGCTGCTGTATGGCGTAGTCGGAATGTGTTTCGTGTTGGTCTACAAGTCGACTCAAGTGGTTAACTTTGCCCAAGGTGAGTTCTTGCTGGTGGGTGCCTGGGTATGTTGGGCATTCCTTGTTTATATGGAGCTGCCATTCTTTGTGGGATTCCTGCTGACCCTGTGTTTTATGGCGGTGTTTGGTGTGCTACTACAGATGATTGTCCTGCGCCCTATGATAGGTGAGCCGATTATTTCGGTGATCATGGTGACCATTGGTTTATCCATATTCTTCCAATCTCTGACTAAATGGATCTTTGGTGTTTCACCCCAGAGCTATCCGCAAGTTTTCGACACCCAGTCTATTTCAATATTCGGGCTCAATGTCGAGCTGGCCTACCTTATGAGTACTGTGATTGCGCTCATCATCATGGTCAGTTTTTTCTTATTCTTTAAATACTCAAAGCACGGTCTTGCGATGCGAGCAACGGCGTTTGATCAACAGGTCGCCCAAAGTTTAGGCATATCGGTTAAGCACGTATTTGCCATGAGTTGGGGGATAGCATCGACAGTGTCGGCTACCGCTGGCGTCGTGATTGGCATGGTCAATGGGGTGTCTGACTCACTTTCATCTATCGGCATTAAGGTGTTTCCAGCGGTGATCCTCGGGGGGCTCGATTCGATTGTTGGCGCCATCGTTGGTGGGATCGTGATTGGTGTGCTTGAAAACGTTGCGGAGTTTTTCGATAGCCAATATCTGCATATCGGCAACATGTACGATATCGCACCTTTCTATGTGCTACTTATCATCTTGTGGTTTAAACCCTACGGGTTATTTGGTACTCGCGATATAGAGCGTGTTTAACGCTTAGCGTTCAGTTACCGAACACTTCATATTTATTGTTCAAGGAGTTTTTATGTCTAGCTTAGCGATGCGTCCGTGTGGAGATTTCCGCACTAGCTATAAAGCCGACAACACCATTTTTGAAACGAAGACGATTCGTCTAATCACCACCGTGGTGATAGCGATTGCATGTTTAGCTCCACTGGTGCTGGACGGGTACTTTTTAACCCTGTTTATCCAGATCGCCTATTTGGGCATTGCGGCGCTAGGGTTAAATATTTTAGTGGGATTTACCGGTCAAATCTCCTTAGGTCACGGCGCTTTCTTTGGTTTTGGTGCCTTTGCATCGGCGTGGCTTAATACCAGCTTTCAGATCCCGGTGGTGTTGTGTATTCCACTGGCGGGCTTTTTAACCATGGCGGTGGGGATGTTATTTGGCATGCCAGCAGCACGAATTAAAGGCTTGTATCTGGCGATAGCCACACTGGCTGCCCAGTTCATTATTGAAGATTTCTTTGCACGAGCTGAGTGGTTTTCTGGAGGTTCATCAGGTTCGATGGCAGCACCAGTGAATCTGTTTGGATTTGATTTTGATACCGACCAAAGCTTCTACTTCATTGCACTGTTTGCACTGGTATTTATGTATATCTGGGGCTGTAACTTAATGCGTAGTCGAGATGGACGCGCGTTTGTCGCAGTACGAGATCACTACCTCTCTGCTGAAATCATGGGGGTGAAACTCAATAAGTATCGCTTACTTTCATTCGGAATATCCTCCTTTTATGCGGGTATTGGTGGAGCCATTTATGCTCATTACCTTGGTTATGTGTCGGCTGAAGGTTTCACCATTTTAATGTCGATTCAGTTTTTGGCTATGGTGATTATTGGTGGGCTGGGATCAATCAAAGGCACCTTAATGGGTGTGGTGTTTATGGTGTTCTTACCAGAGATGCTCGAAAGCATAGTCGGACTGATGAAATACACCGACTGGGGCAATATTCCTATGGTGACCGATGGTCTGGCTTACATCAAAGAGATGGCCATTGGCTTGGTGATTATTTTGTTCCTGATTTTTGAACCTGAAGGCTTGGCTCATCGCTGGGCGCAGATTAAAAACTATTGGAAATTCTATCCTTTTGCCTACTAAGCACTTAAAGAGCGTGATCAATGTATGACGCTCTGTTGCAAGGGTTTGGCGAAATCCTTGTGAGTTCCTCCTCTTCTTAGCGGTTAACAAGAAGCACGCAGACAAAGTTAACTTGGCAACATTTGTGGGTCCGCTGCGGTGCTGTAATTAGGCAGCTTTGACCTTAATGGACTTTTTTAAGGAATAATAATATGTATAAAAATACTCGATATAGTCTAAATTCACTGCTGGCCTCGGGCCTTGGCAGTGTCATCTTGGCAAGCAGTGGTTTTGTTCACGCCGAAGAAACCATTTTTGTGGGACACCTCGCGGATATGTCCGGTCCGACTGCTTTTGTGGGTAAACCCTATGCCGATGGAGTGCGCGATTCACTGGCTTACATCAACGCCAATGGGGGGATCGATGGCATCAAATTGGAGTATGAGACTATCGATTATGCTTACAAGGTGCCACAGGCTATCGCCTCGTATAAAAAATGGAAGTCGCGCAAAGACATGGTGGCGATGCAAGGATGGGGAACAGCGGATACTGAAGCCTTGATCTCATTTGCAGCCAAAGATAAAACCCCTGTTTTCTCAGCGTCCTATTCAGGTCACCTAACTGACCCTCAGGGCAAGAACCCTAACACCAAAAAACCGGCACCTTATAACTTCTTCTATGGCGCATCTTACTCTGACTCTTGTCGCGGTTTAGTGCAGTGGGCTGCCAATGATTGGAAAGCCAAAGGCGGGCAAGGAAAACCTAAATTTACTCACATCGGGGCTAATCACCCTTTCCCGAATGCTCCCAAGGCCGCGTGCGCAGAATATGCCACTGAACTGGGTTTTGATGTGCAGCATCCAGTGGTTATCTCAATGAAACCGGGTGATTTTAAGGCCCAGTGTTTGAGCCTTAAAAGTTCTGGAACCCACTACGGCTACATCGGCAACTTAGGTGGTTCAGTGCAATCTCTGATCAAGTCTTGTAATACCGTGGGTACCGATATTCAGTTTATGTCCAATATTTGGGGCGGCGATAAGTTGGTCTTTAAGGCGGCGGGAGAAGGGGTTAAGAACTATATCTTCCCAACGATGACACCTTTTTGGAGCGATGATGTCCCGGGCATGAAGCTGGTACGTGAGATCTCTAAAATATCCGATAGCAGTGGCAACAAAGAGCGATTACACCACTACATGCGTGGTATTTGCTCTACTTTCTTTATGAAAGAGTCGATGGAATGGGCAAAAGAGAACGGTGGCGTGACAGGTGAGAATGTTAAAAAAGGCATGTATGCGCGTCAAAACTGGGTACCTAAAGGACTGGAAGGGGTTTGTTTAGCGGCGACTTGGACTGCTGAAGATCATCGCGGCATCAATCAGGTCAATATCTATAAAGGAAACTTTAATGGCGGTGATGTCACCGTTGAGAAAGTGAACCAAGTGACACTTGAGCGTCGTGTTGACTGGTTAGGTTATTAATCCACGTCGTTAATCGGCAGGTCTGGCAAGTTGAGCCATCATCAACTTGCCAGGTACAAGGTTGTTAGGTTGGAGTTGTTATGACACAAGCAGTGCAGTTAAAGCCACAAAGCCCACTTTTATCGGTCAATAATATCGAAGTGGTTTATGACGATGTTATTCAAGTGCTTCGAGGAGTGAGTATCGATGTGCCTCAAGGTGAAATTGTGACATTACTGGGGCCGAATGGGGCGGGGAAATCCACCACACTTAAAGCGATTTCGGGTTTGCTAAAGACCGAGAATGGTGAAGTGTCTCGCGGTGATATTCATTTTATGGGTGAACGTATTGACGCTAAAAATGCCGAAGATGTGGTGCGTTCAGGTCTGTTTCAGGTGATGGAAGGGCGACGAATTATCGAAGACATGAGCGTGATAGAGAACTTAAAGCTGGGGGCATATACCCGTAATGACGGCCAAGTTAATCAAGATATCGAGATGGTGTTTAATTATTTTCCTCGTTTAAAAGAGCGTACCGGACTTGCAGGTTATTTATCGGGCGGGGAGCAGCAGATGTTAGCCATTGGCCGCGCGTTAATGGCACGCCCTAAGATGATCTGTCTTGATGAGCCTTCAATGGGGCTCTCACCATTATTGGTGAAAGAGGTGTTTGGTATCATAGAGAAAATTAATCGTGACCAAGGGATCACGATGTTGCTGGTGGAACAAAATGCCAATTATGCCCTGAAAGCCGCGAATTACGGTTACATCATGGAGTCGGGCAAGATAGTGCTCGATGGTAGCAAGGAGCAGTTACTCAATAACGAAGATGTTAAAGAGTTCTATTTGGGCGGCGGTAAAGAGACCCGTAAAAGTTTTAAAAATCTTAAATCTTATAAGCGCCGCAAGCGCTGGTTGTAGGAGGCATCATGTCACCATTTTATAATTCAAAAGAAGCGCAGCCAGCTAAGTTGAGAGAAACACATTTACTGTCGGATTTAGCTGATTTGTTGTCATACGCTAAAAACAGCTGTGACTATTACCGTCAGCTGTTAGCGGATATTGATGTGAGCGCAGTTAACTCCAGAATGCAGTTATCTAAGCTGCCCATCACTCGCAAGTCAGATCTGATAAAGCTGCAGGCTGCGCAGCGGCCTTTTGGTGGCATGACCCCCAAAGGTGGAGCAGTAGGACGATTGTTTCAATCACCAGGCCCTATCTATGAACCCGAAGGCGATGACCATGATTGGTGGCGTATGGGTCAGGCTTTTTTTGCTGCGGGTTTTAGGGCGGGAGATACTGTACAAAACTGTCTCTCATATCACCTCACACCAGGCGGGTTTATCATGGACTCAGGTGCCAAAGCGTGTGGTTGTAAAGTGATCCCCGCAGGGCCAGGACAGACTGACATTCAGCTTGAGATGATTGAGAACTTAGCACCCAATGGTTACTGTGGCACCCCCTCATTTTTAAATATACTGCTTGAGAAAGCCAAGTTGCAGGGCAAAGATATCAGTGCGATAACCAAAGCTTTAGTGAGTGGAGAGGCATTAACCCCGTCTTTAAAGTCGACTTTTGACAAGGCTGGAATTGAGGTTAAGCAAGCCTACGCTACCGCTGACATTGGGTTAATCGCCTTTGAAAGTGTCAGTGAACAAGGTTTGGTGGTGGCAGAAGGCATTCTGGTTGAAATCGTGCGTCCCGGTAGCCAAGATCCCGTTGCAGAAGGGGAAGTGGGGGAAGTTGTAGTCACCAGTTTTAATCGTGATTATCCCTTGGTGCGCTTTGCGACTGGGGATCTATCCGCTGTATTGGCGGGAGAAAGTGAATGTGGACGTAGCAATATGCGGCTTAAAGGTTGGTTAGGGCGAGCTGATCAAACCACAAAAGTTAAAGGTCTGTTTATTCATCCAGAGCAAATTGAGCGAATTAGACTGCATCACAGTGGGTTGCATAAAATGAGGCTGGTGGTTTCAAGTCAAAACAATAACGACACTATGTGTTTGTGCTGTGAGCTTGCAGACGATGCTCTGAGTTCTGCCGATACCCTAGCGATCCAAAGATCAATAAGGGCTGTGACTCAGTTATCTGCCGATGTTGAATTATTGGCTGTGGGCAGTTTACCCGATGACGGCATTGTGATTGAAGATAGTCGCTAAGCTATTTTGATGGGGTGACTCTGTCATCTAGCCATAAAAAAAACGCCGATGAATAATCATCGGCGTTTTCATTAAGTTTGGTCAGCGATAATGCTTATTGAGCTGACTTTAAGAACTCAACGATTTGATCAAATGGGACTTCTTGCTTCTCACCAGTGCGGCGGTTCTTATACTCGAACACTCCTGCATCGATATTACGGTCACCAATCACGACAACGTGAGGCAGACCAATCAATTCCATGTCGGCAAACATCACACCAGCGCGCTCTTTACGATCATCAAACAGCACTTCGATACCAGCATCGTTCAGATCTTTATATAGCTGTTCCGCCATATCTTGAACGCGATGAGATTTGTGCATGTTCATCGGCAAAATACCAACGCGGAAAGGTGCAATTGCATCTGGCCAAGTGATACCACGGTCATCATGGTTCTGCTCAATGGCTGCAGCAACCATACGGCTAACACCGACGCCGTAACAACCCATCAGTAAGGTCTTAGCCTTACCGTTTTGGTCGAGTACGTTAGCGTTCATTGCGCTAGAGTAGTTGTCTCCAAGCTGGAAGATATGACCGACTTCAATACCACGAAGAAGGGCGATAATGCCTTTGCCACATGGGCTAGGCTCACCTTCGATAATGTTACGTAAATCGAACGCTTCAGCCTGTGGAAGATCGCGTTCCCAGTTAATCCCAAACAGATGTTTGTTATCTTGGTTTGCACCCGCGCCGAAATCACTCATCACGTTCACGCCATGATCGATATAGACAGGAATTTCAAGACCAACAGGGCCGATAGAACCAGCACCAGCACCAATCGCTTTACGAATATCAGCTTCGTCAGCAAATTCAAACGGTGCAAGTACCGCTTCAATTTTCTCTGCTTTCACTTCGTTAAGGTCGTGGTCACCACGAATAACAAGAGCAACTAAAGGTACTTCCTCTGTTGCGCCTTTAACGATAAGGGTTTTCACTGTCTTTTCGATAGCGATGCCGTGTTGCTCAACCAATTCAGCAATGGTTTTTGCATTTGGCGTGTCAACTAAGGTCATCTCTTGTGTGGCAGCTGCGCGAGTTTCTGAAGGCATTGGCGCTTCACACTTCTCGATGTTGGCTGCGTAATCGCTCTCAGTTGAGTAAGCAATTAAGTCTTCACCACTGTTCGCTAAAACGTGAAACTCGTGTGACATGCTGCCACCGATAGAGCCTGTGTCAGCCATGACGGGACGGAACGCCAAACCTAGGCGATTAAGAATATTGCTATATGCCTGGAACATTGTCTCGTAGGTTTCATCCATTGTTTCTTGATCTAAGTGGAAAGAGTAAGCATCTTTCATCAAGAATTCACGTGAACGCATGACACCGAAACGGGGACGTACTTCATCGCGGAATTTAGTTTGAATTTGAAACAGATTCAGTGGCAACTGCTTGTAAGAGTTGACCTCTTTACGCACGATATCGGTGATCACTTCTTCGTGAGTTGGGCCAAGCACGAAATCACGGTTGTGACGATCTTGGAAACGCAAAAGCTCAGGACCAAATTTATCAAGACGGCCTGTTTCAACCCAAAGATCAGCAGGCTGAACCATAGGCATAAGAATTTCAACAGAACCGGCTTTATTCATCTCTTCACGGACAATGGCTTCTACCTTGCGCAGAACGCGAAGTCCTGTCGGTAACCAGCTGTATAGGCCTGAAGCGTTACGACGGATCATGCCGGCACGTAACATTAATTGATGACTGACCACTTCTGCATCTGCAGGGGTCTCTTTTTGAGTTGAAAGCAGGTACTTGCTAACGCGCATTACCGATATCCAGTACTGAAAATAAAATTGGTCGACATTTTATCATCTATCAGGTTTCTGTCATCAAGTTTATTGCCATCCATGGTGGAAGATTTTTTGTCTGCCATTCACCGTGCCTTTGGTTGGTATGGCTCCCTACCTGTATTTTTTGCGTAACACCAGTTCTGCGTGATTATTTTGTCTAATGGGTTGCACTTCTTTGCAGCGAGCATGGGGGCTTGTTCTTAAATATATTGCCTAATACTAATGTTAATAAAAAGTTTAATTGGTTGCTGTTATGATACAAATTCGAACTTGTTAAGTAAAAAAGCGTCATGTAGAGTTAAATCGTAACTGGCTGAATATGTAGATAACATTTCAAGATCGCGAACGGATTTCTATTTCGCGTAACGCTAACAGAGGTTGTTTATCATATTCATCTAAATCAATAAATTATACATATTACAAGTGTGGTTTTTTAAATTGATGGAGTAAATAAACGTGAAATTTAAAAGTATTGCGATAAGTATTATTTTACTTAACTTAGCGGGTTGTATGAGCTTTCAGGCATCGGTTCCTGAGGGATATTCAGGGACGACGGCGAGTGTGAATGATACATATACACACTACACAGGCTCCCAGGCGCATCTTTTTGTGTTAACCCAAGTCGATGAGAACGTCATTGAGAATGCGAGTTATCGAACTCGACTACAAAATATGGGTCGAAAAGAGATAATTACCCCTTATATGGTCAATCGAGCTGTCACGACTGAAGAGCAAGAATTTACCATCGCGGGTTTTGTTCAATTTATGCAAGACGGTCAAACCTTAGTCGGCGAGAATATGTTGGTTTCTGGTAACGTATCATTCGATCCAATCGCGAATGAAACATACAGTGTTACCGGTGAACTCAGCAAATATAACTCCACCGTGTGGGTTGAAGATTCAAAAGGTAATATTGTCAGTGATAAAGTTGTGGCTAAAATCTATTAACTAAAAAATAAATCAGCTAGTCAACGATAAATAAGCCGCATAATCGCGGCTTTATATCCTTCCTTTATATCCTTCCTTTATATTCTCATTCTCGCTATTAGCGACTTCTTCTATTATCACGGTGCAGCCTATTAGTCGTTAGTCATGAGACTCATACTGATTGATATTAGTTTTTTGATGGTATTTAGGTTTCGACCTGTTGCTGGTACGCCTAAACAGGACTCGATATTGGCGATCAGTTTAGAGCGGCCAATACCATCAGGGGCATGCAGATAAAATACGTTATCTATTAACTCATAACGCTCAGTCTCTGTGGCTAATGCTAACAGTTTTGTCTTATCTATTTTTGGTGCTTCTTTGCAAAAGTAGAAATGAACAAACTTACCTTCAAAACCTTGATAGGGGCAGTTAGTCATAGCGAGTTTGAACTCACTCTCGGTGAGAGAAAGAACTGCAGGCATGAAACCAAACTGGCTTTCAATTAAATCTGCAATCCTCTTTTCAGGGCACTTATCTCCTTGAAGAACAAGATTGCCGCTCTGAATATAAGTGGTGACGTTTTTAAAACCATTGTCTTCCAAGAGAGACTTGAGTTCCTTCATGGGGAGTATGTTATTGCCGCCTACATTCACGCCCCTGAGTAAAACAATATATACCCAAACTACCTGAGAATGCTCGTTTCAGAGGCGTTGCGCGAGTTCAATTCTAGGCGTATTTGATATTGGAATGGTGCTCCCTTTTAAGCTAATACAACAACGAAGTGGGCTTGCGCAAAGCCTTCGTAGATGGGTTTTAATGCGCTTTATTCTGCGTTACTGATTTTGCTAAGGGAACAACCATTACCTACTATCAATATCTTGCCTAAAGCGCATTAAATTCCCACTGAATCCTGCATTTCCAAGTAGCTTGGGTATAGGTATCCATAATATCCTTATTTATGTGCACACTTTAGTTTCAATACTACCGAACATAGCGTCAATACTTCACCAGTGGCAAGAGATAGTTGAAGGTTTTATTAACTGGTATTAAATGCCACTGACGCCATTAATCTCTACTGACGGTAACAGTTGGTATCGCTCGGTTTACGTTACTTGTTCTTACTCAACTTTTCCTGCTTTTACCCCATTCGCCCCTATTTTGCCCTGAGAATATGTTCCATTCAGTCAGCATCAGGCATATACCTTGGCACTCTAAATCGAGTGTTATACTGGTTGGTATTAGACAAGGAGTCATGGAATGAAGAATAAAATTGCGCAGTATCTACGGCATAAGTCAGTGTCGGTTTTGTTAAGTATCAGAAGCAAGCCTAAGGATTTAAGTAGAGCCATAAAACTCTCGTTGTCTCTGTTACTTCTTTTGGTTTGTAGCGGAGCCAATGCCGCTGGAGGAATTGGCTCAGTATGGTCGACGGGAAGTGATGACAGTAGCATATCTGTCATGTGGACCGTACCAAGCGGCAATTACAATCACGTTGGTAGCAGCTATAAAGTTTGCTATCGCAAGACACCTACGTTGAATGTCTGTGGTGGTGTAGAAAGTTACACCGCTCCCAACAACTTTACGGCTACGGGCTTGAATTCAGATACTGAATACAAGTTCAAGGTGTGGTGTTACTGCGAGAAGAAAAACTGGCGCGGTAAATGGAAAGATGCCAAGTGGCGTAAGATTGGCACTTATAAACAATCCACGTTACCTGAGCCTGAACCCGATGTGTTGATCAGCAATATATCTGTAGTGGATGTGGCACCCGGAGCGTCTAAATATGAAGCTTCTATTGATGTTGAAGTGACCTATACCAATCCTGCTGCATTTGAGTTTGTGCGCACTTGTTATAAAAAGCTGGGCAACATGACTTCAATGAACTCTATTTGTTCTAAAAGAGATCAGCCGCCAAGTTCATGGGGCAGTTCTGATCATGGGCGTGGATGGTTGGATGTTGAGCCTGCACCATCAGGATCGATTTTCTCCTTTGGCAGTTTAAAGCAATGCCGTCAATACAAAGTGGTTTCATACGGTTTCTATGATGGTGTCGATAATGGTTTGAAGTTAGGTGAAACCAATGCCCATACGCCAGGGGACTGTAAGGCTAATAAGATGGCTATGGTGATTGTTGATGATTATAGCGAAACAATATTGGTTGAATATGCAGAGATGATCTCCTATCAGTATGATGGATATCTATTCCACCATTTAGCTGCCCAATATGAACAGGCACTTTTTACTGCTCATAAGCTGATGATGGAAGAAGACCGAGTCGATATTGTTCAGCCTAAAGCACTGATGGAATATCTGGTTGGCAGTGAGTCTCAGGTATGGGACAACTGGCAAAAAGAGAGCCGCTTGCTTGAACAAAGACTCACCCTTGATGCTTATGTCGAAGATAAGTATCCGGAGCTCTATAAAGATATTCTGGATGACATACAGGAGCCTGAACAGCGAAGAAAGGCTCGCTAAATAGATTGAATAACCCAAAAGGGTTGAGTTGATTAATACAAAAGCCATCAATGGAAGTTGATGGCTTTTTTGTGCAGTCATCCTGAAACTGTTAAGGATCCAGCTTGAGCGCTCAATGGTTAAGAAGCCTAGGACTTAATACATAACTCTTTAAGTTTGTTTATCTGCCTAAGACTCTTATCAGGTTGATTGTTCTTAAATGTAGGATTGAACCAGATTGCTTTAAGTCCCGCTTCAAGCGCAGGTTTAATATCTTTTTCAATGTTGTCGCCAACCATAGTGGCTTGGTTTGGCGTTACATTTAACTTTTCTATAATGCTTGAATAGAATTCAGCTGAATCTTTGGATAAGCCAAGATTGGCTTTACAAAAATAGCCTGAGATATATTGAGTTAAATCGACACGTTCAAATGCGAGCTTTATGTCATCTTCTGATGAGTCATCGGCGCCTGTAGCGATGTAGATTTGGTTGTGTTGTGAGAGGTAACTGAGCGCTTCTTGAGCTCCTTCAACTGCTTCTATCTGCTCCCAATGGCACATTTTTCCTTGCTTGTCAGGGAAGTCGACCATCAGAGTGTCACCCCAATCGAATAGATAGATTTGTTGCATTAGGATTCCATGATTTATTTTAAGGTACTATGTGGATGCATCATGTTATGTAAAGCGGTCGATTTGGTGTCGACCGCTTTCAATCATGGTAGGTTAGCAGCTAAGAAGGGCAGGTTTCCCAAGTGATACCATCAGTACTGCATTCATACACTCTGGTGTTATTCTCTTGAAGCGTTGCCCTGGTCCAATCTCCATTACTGTCTTTGTCGACCTGAACAATATTGTCATATTCGCGTTTACGCCAAAGAAAAGTATCGATTAGCACCTCTTCATCCCAGCCTTTTGGTAATAAAGATAGATGATCGATAAGCTCTGTAGCATTTAGCTGTTCAGCCTTATCTTTCAGATTAACCCAGTCAGGGAGGGACTTAAATTCAGCTTGTGCTTCTCTGAAGTGAAATTCGGCGAAATAGTTCTTAGCACCTTCTTTAAAAGAGATGAAATGTTCGCGTACGTTTGGCGCTTTTGCATCATACTCACAGCTCTCGATAGTATCTGAATAGCTGTAATCTGATGAGTTGATTAGCTCAAAACGGTTACCATTTTGTTTAAAACTCACCCTTTCAAATGAAGCGCAGCGATAGGTGCCATCGGTATTATAGTAGGCATCTTCACGCTGACTAAATTGACCCGATAAGGCTTGGTTGCCCCAAGGTGTATCCACCCGAACTAAGTTACTTAGAGCTATGTCTATATCAGATAAGTTTTCTTTGAGTTTCACCTGTTCGAAACTGTAACCCGTAGCAGTAAAGATCACTGAATCACGGTACCAAGCTTTATCAAAGCCAAAGTCTGTATCCTTTTCGCTATCTTGATAGATAACCACACGGATCTCTCGAGAATCAGGGAATTGAGCCTCTAACTTGTTTTTATGGACATAAGAGGCTTTAAGGCCTGTGACAATGGCTTGGGCAATATCATAAGCCTTACTATCGGCATCTGCGATAAAGTCGGCAAAAATTTGCGCCTCAGATAGATTGTAATGGCTGACAAGGTTGCGCATTACGTCACTGATCTCTCGCTTGAGATCCGTTCGCAATTGATTGTTCTGCTTTAAGTTTTCACAACTTAAATCAAGGCTACCTGTTCCCTTTAATTTTTCAGCTATCTGCTGCCACAATACTGAGGTTAATGGTGAGATATTTCGAATATCATCATCAGTTAACGGTGCCACTGTGGGGGGAAGTGACATCTGGTAGGCCTCAGTCACCTCGCCAGTATCTTCATCAATAGCGCCAATAGGCACATCGACATACAAAGTGGCATAAGGCACACAGCTGGCTTGCTCTTGGGTGAATTCGAATGAATAACTACCTGCTGCACCTGATATTACTGAAGGTTCATTGCTGGTATCGAGAATACCATTGCCGTTGATGTCCAGCCAGACGGTTGCGCCAGACACATAACCATCTATCACCTTGCCTGACATGCCGATAGTTTCAGGCGGTGGCGGTGGCGGTGGAGTTTCTACGTTCTCTTGTGCAGAGTTAGCTCCCCCACCTCCACAGGCTGTGAGTGTTAAAGCAAAAGATGCACTGATTATCCATTTTTTCCTAAGCTTGATCATGTAATATCCTTTTTACATTTTTGGTCTTATAACTCGTCTAATGATGGGTTTGTTAGTTATATATACTTTTTTTTATTAAAAACCCGATGGTAATATAAGTTGAGGCTGCTTTGATAAGAGGTAACCACAAGGGTTTATAGTACATATCAGAAGTATGAAAGCAAAGTTGAATATACTATTTCGCAACAAAAATTACATCATTTGTACATTATCGCTACTCAGTCTTCGAATGAAGACTGCATATATCTTTTGATTGGATATTAGAACCTGATGAGACACTGTGACGTGTATTGATGCTTATTAATGGGGAGTTTTTTGCCGTCATCCTGAATTTGTTTCAGGATCCAGCTTGCCCTTTAGGTGTTATTTATTTCCTAATAGTGGGGGTATTTATGTATCCGAGTGGAAAACTCACTTTAGGACATTCAGATCGTTAAATGGATGAAACTCCAGTTTTAATCTCTTTTTCTCGCAACACCCAAGCTAACGCTATGGCTTCTTGATCGCTGGCCAGGGGGTTCTGTCTCTCGAGAGCTTCAGTCATGGTTTCTAACGTATCAATTTGTTTTGCACGTCTGAGCTTTAGAAGAAAGTTTAAAGTGGTTGGATCTATTTTTTTACTGGACATTAAAAGCCTTGTTAGTGAACTTACAGAGTAAAGGTTAAATGGAAGCTAGTAGCAAATACTTGGTTGCTATACATTTATGTACTTATCGTTACTTGACATTATAGATGTAAAAAGCGGTCTTGTATTAAAAATATTCAGTTTTCATATTACATTTATAAGACACCAAAATACTGTCGTTAATAAAGGCTTGTTATTTAGTTAATTATATTTAGCCCTCTTGAGGCGCTAATAATCATCCTAGGAGTATTATGAAACCGTTAGTGTTGCTTATTGCCTTTCTAATCGTCGGATGCAGTGATGTTGTCGATAGTCACTACTCAACATATAAAGAGGCTTCGAAAAGCCAACTTTTTGCTCGCGGCTGGCTCCCCAATATTCTACCTGAATCAGTAACAGACATAAGTGTCAGTAATGATCTTGACCAAAATACCTCAGTAGGTAGCTTCGTACTTCAACAGCCTGAACTTGAGATTTTCTTCTCTCAGCTCAGTAAGGCCGATAGCGAAAGTGATCGCTTTGAATATCACCAAGCTCAAAGTGTTTGGGTATTTTCTATTGAAGAGAGTGGCCTGGTTAACTACAGGATGTCAGTTAACCGATAGGATTTCAGTTCACCACAGGCTACAAATAAGTAGCCTGTGGTTTTTAGCACCGTAGATTAATCGGCAAAGGTTAACCACCAAGTACCGTTGCTTGGGTGGAAGTTAGCGATATCTTGTCTTCCGTCACCATCAAAGTCTCCTAGTACCTGAGTGCTCCAGCCACTATTGGTTGAATAGTCACTTAACAGACTTGTGGCGAAGGAACTGCCGCTTGATTCAGACAACCACCAAGTGCCGTTACTTGGGTGGTAGTTCACGACATCATCTCGCCCATCACCGCTGATATCCCCTGCAAGTTGAGATGACCAGCCGCTGTTAGTGCTAAAGTCCGCCCACTTATCGGTAGTAAAGTTGCTGCCCAGTGAATAAGAGACCCACCAAGTGCCATTGCTTGGGTGGAAGTTGGCAATATCGCTCAGACCATCATTGTTATAATCCCCAGCAAGTTGAGATGTCCAGCCACTGTTGGTGCTGTAATCTGCCCACTTAGATACACTGAAGCCAGAGCCTGTAGAGCGGGCTACCCACCAAGTGCCATTACTTGGGTGGAAGTTGGCGATATCATCTTTACCATCACCGTCGTAGTCTCCAACAATTTGGGTTGTCCAGCCGCTATTAGTGGAAAAATCCGCCCATTTAACCGTGGTGAATCCTGAGCCAGTTGATAAAGCTACCCACCAAGTGCCATTACTTGGGTGGAAGTTGGCGATATCATCCTTGCCATCACCGTTGAAGTCGCCGGCAACCTGAGTTGTCCAGCCACTATTGGTACCGAAGTCAGCCCATTTGGCAGTGGTAAAACTGGAGCCATTTGACAAGGATACCCACCAAGTGCCGTTGCTGGGGTGGAAGTTAGCGATATCGTCTTTACCGTCACCGTTATAATCGCCAACAACCTGTGATGTCCAACCATCATTGGTGCTGTAATCTGACCATTGAGTGGTGTTGAAGTTTGAACCAGTAGAGCGTGATACCCACCAGGTACCATTACTTGGATGGAAGTTGGCAATGTCATCACGTCCGTCATCGTCAAAATCGCCGACCACTTGTGATGACCAGCCGTCGTTAGTGCTGAAGTCTGCCCATTTTTGTGTCACTGACGGTAGAGTCGGTGGCTGGGTGCTCAGTTTTGAATACAGCAATACATTGGGAGAACCAGTGCCAACATTCCCGATAACATTTGGCGTGCCGTTGGTGGTCAGAGTATTGAGCACCATAGCTGGCGTTGCCGTTGGAGATTGCTGCAGTATCAGAGCGGCAACGCCGGCAACATGGGGGGAAGCCATAGAGGTGCCACTGATGGTATTGCTTGCTGAGTTGGATGTGTGCCAAGTTGAGGTGATGGATGAACCCGGTGCAAAGATATTGACGCATGTACCAATGTTTGAGAAGCCAGAGCGTTGATCTGTCGATGTCGTAGACCCAACAGTCAGTGCATTGGCAGCCCCCGCTGGAGAGCGGGTACAGGCATTGGCACCATTATCGTTGCCTGCTGCAACAACAAACGTTATCCCGCTAGCAACGGCTGCATTGACCGCGGCATCAACGGCTGCTGAACTCGGGCCACCTAAGCTCATATTGGCTACCGATGGACCACTCGCATTACTGGAGACCCATTCTATACCTGAGATCACGCCAGAATAGGTACCACTTCCAGAGCAGTTCAGCACTCTAACACCCACCAAATTGACGTTTTTCGCCACGCCATAAGCGCTACCGCCTATGGTGCCTGCCACATGGGTTCCGTGGCCATTACAGTCACTCGCATCGTTATCGTTGTCGATAAAATCCCAGCCGCTTGAAGCTCTGCCATTAAAGTCATTATGGGTGTTACGAATACCAGTATCGATGACATAAGCAGTCACTGAGGAACCATCTTGATCATATTGATAGAGATTGTTCAGGGGTAAATTACGTTGATCAACTCTGTCTAGCCCCCAGGTTGGGTTAGATTGATCTGTTTGTGTTGTGATCACAGGTTCAATCGTGAATTGCCGATCTTGCTCAATAAAGTCGATATCAGCTTCTTTACGAAGTGCTTCTATTTGCGCATCGTTGGCGATAACCAAAGCACCATTCAAACTGGATTTATATTGCTTAATAACATTAATAGAGTGCTCGGCACTCATTCGACTTACCAATTTATTAAATGATTGCTTGGATTTTGCAGTATCTTTTTTAAACACGACGATATATTGGTTATCGATAGCAGTATTTTTATCAGCAAGAATAAGCCTTGCATCAGCCGCCATCCCCTGTGAAGAAAACAGAGATATTGTCGCTGCAGTAAAACCAAGTCGAATTGATTTAGTAAATAAATTTAGTTTCATTAGATTCCATCCTTTGATTATTGCTAGTTTAGTCAATAAGCACTAGTTACAAAGTGTTAAGAGGTGATAGAAGTTATCTCCCACCTTTCTAATCAACCTTGTGTTTAAACATTTCCAAATGCTTAAGTTGGCTTTATATTACACATTGTATTGTTTCAGCAACATTAACCTAACACAGTGAAAAATCATTAAGGTACATGGTCGAATGAGGATTTATGACTGAATATTGCTATTTAGCTGATATGAAAGGGTAAGGTTGAGTGTAAATATTTAAGATTCAAACTAAAGTGTTATACATAGTTCAAACTAACTTGCGAATAATCTTGGAATTAAAGTTTAAATGGTTTTTTGGGCTGAATTTTATAAGTTGTAACCTTTGTTTTACTATTAAAAAAATACTAGAGTGGGGCTTGAAGGTTAATTAGTTGAGCTCTTAATTGTGACTTATAGCTTTCAATGAAGTATATAGAGATATTATGAAGTTTAAGTAGAGATTTTACTCTTTTCACTACCCTTGTTATAAACATCAGAAATCTAGGTATTTACAAACTAAAGCTATCCACCACGGTGAATATGGCATAGCCATGTGATTATGAACGAGAAGCATGGCTACTCAACATGGACGTTATAGAGCACGGAGGGCAACAGAGAGAAGCCACAGTCAGGGGCTAAATATTGATCTCATGACCTTATCGCAGCGAAGCATTCTAGCTGTGAGCTTGCGAGCGTACTCGCAGGCACGTAGTGCCGCCCTAGCAGGGCAAAGCCCGTCCTTCTTCCAGTGGTGAGAATGCTCTCTAATCCATCTGCTTGAGCACTTCCTCAAACAACCAAGTCCCTTCCAAACCCAAATCCAAAATCACATCGAAATGGTTTCGACCAGCAATCTCACTGAAGGCAACCGTAAACCCTTGCTTCTCAAGTTGAGCTTTCATAGCCAAGCTTTGGCGTTTGAACTCACTGGTTTCATTGTCACCAAAGGCGATAATCACTGGGCATTGATTCAAGGTGGTATGTCGCAGAGGGCTATTGGCTTCGACTTCAAGTACCGTTAATTGCAACGCATCATTAATAGTGGTTTGCAGCAGGGGCTCAATGTCATAGATGCCGCTGACGGCGCAGACGCCTTTGATAAAGGGCTGCTTAGCGTTAAGAGTGGTGTTAATGTTTGGCTGATTTGCTTGGTAAGCGCTAGTCAAATGGCTTTTATCTAAGTCACTTTTAGCTAAGTAGATTGGCCAATCGGTTTGGAGCATCATTAGGCAGAGGTGTGCGCCAGCAGAGCTACCTGACAGGTAGATCTCATTGGCATCGAACCCCAGACTATCGGCGTTAGCGGCTAGCCAAACAAGGGCGCGGCGGTTTTGCTCCACTATCTCAGTTAAACTCGCCTTAGGTGCCAAGCTGTAGTTGATGACGGCAAAGTAGTGGCCAGCTTGCTGGAACGCGTTGGCTGCAAATGCGGATTCCTCTTTGGTGAGTTCTTGCCAGTAGCCGCCATGGATAAAGACATGCAACTTCTTTCCCTGAGCTGTTCCAGCCTCTTGGGCTTTGGCGCTGTGATGAGTAGGAAGAAAGAGGTCGAGCACTTCATCCTCTTTATTCTTACACTGAGGGTCACCGTAGCTCAGGTTTCTGAGTACAGAGTTGTCAGCAACAGCTTGTTGGATGACGGTTTGGCTTTGATCTATATATTGCTGAATATAGATCATGATGTCATCGACACAACTACTCGGTGAATACTCTTGTTCGAGAAGGGCTTGTTCAAGGCGCTCTTTTTCAAGATAGGCCTGCTCAAGCGTTTCTTTTTCAAGTGAGCCTTTCTCGAATGAGGTTTTATCAAATGGCGGCAACATTTAGAGGTGTGTCCGCAGTTCAAACAGTTCAGGAAAGAAACTGATATCTAATGCTTTTTTAAGAAAGCTAACACCGGATGAACCACCAGTGCCCATTTTGTTGCCGATGATACGTTGCACTGTGTACATGTGCTTGAAGCGCCATTGCTGAAATGCATCTTCAATATCGATTAATTTCTCAGCCAGTTCATAGAGTTCAAAATGCTCATCGGCATTACGGTAGACGCTGAGCCACGCATTGAGAACGGACTCATTGGTTTCATAAGCTTGGCTGAAGTCACGGTTCAGAGCGTCATCATCAATGGATAGCCCCTGTTTATGCAGTACTTTAATGACCTCATCGTAAAGGCTAGGGCGTTCGAGTATCGTTTTCAGTTCGCTGTGTACCTTAGGGTCGCTTTCATGAACCTGAATGAGACTGGCGTTTTTATTGCCCAGTAGAAACTCAATCTTACGGTAACCGTAAGATTGGAAGCCTGAGGAGTGACCGAGCGAGTCTCTAAATTTGAGGTAATCGACAGGGGTTAACGTGGAGAGGATATTCCAAGATTGGGTGAGCTGATTTAAAATCTGTTTCACCCGTGAGATCACCTTGAAGGCATGACTAAAATCCCCCTCCTGAACATTTTTTATCATGGTGTCGAGTTCGTTGCCCGCCAGCTTTAACCAGAGTTCGCTGGTTTGGTGAATGATGATAAATAGCATCTCATCTGGGACGTCGGATTGAGGGTGCTGGGCTGTGAGTACTTGCTCAAGGCAGAGGTAATCCCCGTAGGACATATCATCCTCAAAATCGGTATGGATAGAGTCTTCCATCTCTCGGGTTTGGCTCGATTTTGGACGTGCTTGGCTATCTGCTTGCTTAGGGCTATTTGTTGGCTTAGGGCTACTGCTATGTGGGCACACCATGACTATTTCTCCAGTTTTTCTAATACAAGTTTATGCAGTAATTGATAAACATGGGGTGCTTGCCACTCTTGATGAATATTATCCAATTGCATTATCTCGTCCATGATCTCTTTTTGTATCTCCCCAATCGCCAGCGCAGATGAGTAGGGCAGATGAGGTGAGAAGGTGACCATCGAATACAGAGGAACCCAAAGTTGTGGGTACATCCTATTGAATTCGCTTTCAATCTTCTTACGTAATAGGAAGTCACTATCGCCTGATAAATCACTCATTTCAACAAAGTTTCGCTTTGCTAACTCAATAATGGCATCGCCGTTGGGCTTTCGCTCCGCTTGGTAGGCGGCCAATATATGATCCCAGTTGTGTGCATGCTCATCGATTAATTCGTTGAGAATACGGCAATCCTCAAAGCCACAGTTCATCCCTTGTCCATAAAAAGGCACCATGGCATGAGCAGCATCGCCGATGAGTCCTACCTTGTTATTCACTACCCAAGGATAGATATGAACCAGACAAAGGGGAGAGGCGGACTTTTGCATGAAATCATCGACAGGATTGTCGAGTAGAGGCAGCGCATCGGCAAAATTATCTTCGAAGAAACCTGTGACTTTTTCCCTGCTGTTAAGAGAGTCAAATGAAAGTTCACCCTCATGATTTAAAAACAGAGTACAGGTGAAAGAGCCATCGGTATTCGGTAGGGCGATGAGCATAAAGGCTTTTCTAGGCCAGATATGCAGGGCATTTTTTTCGAGCTTGTGGCTGCCATCTTCATTGGCGGCAATGGTGAGTTCGATATAGCTTTGTGGCATATATTCAAGGCTATAACTAATACGTTCTTTGGTTAACTCTTGTGCTAAACGTCTGACTTTGGAGAACGCACCGTCGGCGCCAAAGAGCAAGTCACTCTGGTGATGCTTCGTTTCTTTCTCTTTGGTTGAGAAGACGCTGCTGGCGCTGTCGAAATCAAGTTGAGTCAGGTGATGTTCGAAGTGAACATCAATTAACGGCTCCGCCTCGGCGAGTGAGATAAGTTGCTCATTAATCCCTGAACGCGACACTGACCAGATAGCCTGATTTTCTTTACCATAGGGCTGCTTGGTTAAATTGCCCTGTAAGTCATGCATCACGCGGCAGTACATTGGGATAGCATGCTCACGAATACTCTCATCCAGCCCGACGGCTTGCAGCGCTAGCCAGCCTCGATCGGACAAGGCGAGATTAATCGATTTACCCTGATAGATACTCGCTTTACGAGAGTCTACTCTCGACTCAAACAGGTCAACTTTATAGCCTTGTTTTGCCAGCATCACTGAGAGGAGGGCGCCGACAGGTCCTGCGCCGGCAACCGTGATATTTTTTACCTGCTTTTCCATACTACCTCCAGTTTTTCGCTAAAGACTTCAAGGTTTGCCCCAGTAGATAGACATCTTCAAAGCTGTTGTACAGCGGCGTTGGTGCCAGTCTGATGACATCGGGCTCACGAAAATCGGCGATAACCCCTGCTTTGGTTAGGGCTTGGAAAAAATCTTTGTTGGTGCCAACGAGCTTAATTGAAAGCTGGCATCCACGGCGAGTCGGTTCGTTAGGCGTGATGATCTCAAGGCTAATATCGGCAAATTGGTCGACAATATCGTTAAAGACAAATTCAAGATAAGCGGTCAGCTTAAGGCTCTTGGCTCTGAGGTTTTCAATTCCTGCTTCATCAAAGATATCTAACGACGATTTTAGTATTGCCATGCCCATCACAGGTGCGTTACTTATCTGCCACCCTTCGGCGCCAGTCATCGGCTCAAAGCTGTTTTCCATCAGGAAGCGTCGCTCTTTATTGTGTCCCCACCAGCCGCCGAATCGATTGATTTCGGTGTTATTACCGTGGCGGTCGTTGACGAAAATGCCGCCGACATTACCTGCACTTGAGTTAAGGTATTTATAGGTACACCAGGCCGCAAAATCCACATCCCAGTCGTGCAGTTTCATCGGCACATTCCCCACGGCATGGGCAAGGTCAAAGCCTGCTAAGGCACCGACGTTATGGGCTGCTTTGGTGAGCTTTTCCATGTCGAATAGCTGGCCTGTGAAATAGTTAACTCCACCAAAAAACAGCAGCGCAAGTTCGTCAGCATTGTCGTTTACCGCGGCAATAATATCTTCTTCACGGATCAGGTATTCGCCATCACGGGGGGATATTTCGATAATCGCGTCATCGGGATTAAGCCCATGGTGACGGACTTGAGTTTCGAGCAGGTAGCGATCTGAGGGAAACATTTTTGCTTCGCTGATGATCTTAAAACGCTTTGCTGTCGGTTTGTAAAACGAGACAAACAAGAGGTGAAGATTGGTGGTTAGTGAGTTCATACACACCACTTCTGACTCGTTGGCGCCAACCAATTTTGCTGATGCTGGCGTTAAAATCTCATGGTAACTGACCCAAGGGTTCTTGGCATGAAAGTGACCTTCGACGCCCCATTGAGCCCAATCTTCTAACTCTTGATTGATATATTGTTTGGCGGTTTTAGGCTGCAAGCCTAGGGAGTTTCCGGTGAAGTAAAGCACTTGCTTACCATCGATAACAGGATGATGGAACTGCGCCTTGTAGTGGGCTAGCGGATCATTTTTATCTTGCTGCTGAGCAAATGCGAGTGTGTTTTCGAATGTCATGGTTTGTCCTTATAAACTCAGGTTATTTGCTTCGGCTATGTGTTTGAACTGAGAGTGCTGTTATTTAATGTAGAGAAGTGGCATGGCGCTAAGCCTTCAATCTCAGCTGATATCGTTTGTCCTGGTGCTAAGGCAACCGCGGCGGTTGCGGCTCCCGCCAAGATAATTTGCCCTGCTTGTAGCGACTCACCATATTGAGCCACGCAGCGTGCCGCTTCGATAAGTGAGTTGAGCGGGTGATCTAATATATCTCGGCTACTGCCGCGCTCAACTTCGGTATCGTTGACCTTTAATGCCATTGCTAGGCCGTCGATATTGGTATCAGCCGATTGCCAAGGGCCGATGACAAACCCTGTGCTTGAGCAGTTGTCGGCGATAACATCACTGAGTGAGAATTTAAAATTTTGATAGCGTGAGTCAATCACTTCTATTGCACCAGCGACTGCGTCAATGGCAGCGAGCGCTTCCTCTTTAGTGACGATGCCAGCAAGCGGGTTCTTAAGGCGAAAAGCGATTTCAGGTTCCGCTCTAGGATGAACGTAATGGGTTAAGTCTATGGTGCCGCCATCTTGGATCATCATGGTGTCGGTTAATCGACCCCAGATCAGATCGTCGACGCCCATTTGAATCATCTTGGCGCGGCTGGTAAAGCCCATCTTGTAGCCGACTAACTTCTCCCCACGGGATAACCTTTGTTCGATACTCAACTTTTGCACTTGATAAGCATCATCTAGGGATAATTGAGTCGATGAGGATAGCTGAGGGATGCTGGTGGCATTGGCAGCTGCTTGGTCGAGTTTCTTGGCTAAATCATTGAGCATATTATCTCTCTTCTTGTTCAAATTAGGTTGCAGCAAGTTAACGCTGATTAAAGGCTAAAAAACTGTTCGGCGTTACTGGCGAGCAATTTTTGCTTTGTCTGGTCGCTAAGATCTGCTGAGGTTTTAATTAACTGACCCATCTGTTGTTCGCCTAGGGGAAAGGGGTAGTCAGTGCCAAACATCAGTCGTTCTGGCCCCATCTTCTTCACGAGTAGGTCTAATGCGTCGTGATCAAACACGGCCGTATCAAGATGAAAGCGATTAAGGTAGTGGCTCGGCGGATGTTGGGACTTGCCTCGTGCAATGTCTTTGTGGTGCCAAGCGTTCTCTAAACGGCCAAGCAGGAAGGCAAATGAGCCGCCTCCATGGGCAAAGCAGATCTTAAGAGTGTCACTGACGCGATCGAAGCCGCCGCCTAAAATCATCGACACGATAGAGAGCTGGGTTTCGGCTGGCATGCCAACAGTCCAGCCCATCATGTAATCCTTGGTGCGCTCGCTCGCCATCATGTCCCAAGGGTGAACAAATACAGGGATATCTTCATCTGCGCAGTGCTGTAAAAAGGTCAGTACCCCTTCATCGTCCATGTTTTTTTCGCCAACATGGTTACCTATCTGCACGCCGACATGACCACACGCTTTAGCGCGGCTGACTTCGATACAAGAGGCGTCGATATTCTGTAGTGGGACTTGCGCTAAGGCGAACAGGCGTTGAGTATCTTTTGAGCAGATATCTAACGCAGCATCATTAAAGAGCTGAGCGCAGTAGCTTGCTTGCTCTACGGGTCGGTCATAGGCAAATAAAATCGGCGTCGCTGAGATGATCTGTTTATCCACCCCGTCACGGTCCATTTCATCTAAACGAATTTGAGCATCCCAACAGGCTGAATAAACAGGTCTAAAGGCTTGCTTGCCCTTCATCAACATGGCTTTTTCTGGTTGGGTATTATTCACATTACTTTCAGAATGAGACAGCCAAGGCCAGTCATCTCCACCAAATTTCTTCTGCAGGTTCTCCCACTCTTTAGGGATGAAATGTGAGTGAATATCGACGACCTTCATGATTTGTCCTTCTCTTTACTTTCGAGCGTGACCCAGCCTTGCGGGGCCTCTTTGCCTGGGTGTAACTCGCCACACTCTGGGCAAGTTCTCGCTTGCTCATCTTGATAGAAAGCTTGGTAGATGGGCGGGAGATCTCGCACGATAGACTTAAGTGCTACTTCAGCTCTGTGAACTAAGGCATCACATTTAAAGCAGTACCACTCAAATGCATCTTTCATTCCCTCGGGGCGCTTAGGCTCTATGACTAAGCCGATACTGCCGGCCATAGGACGTTGAGGAGAGTGACGTACATGGGGTGGAAGAAAGAAGATGTCGCCTTCGCGGATAAACAGATCGCGGCATTTACCCTCTTCGATAACCTTGAGGACCATGTCGCCCTTGAGTTGATAGAAGAACTCCTCAACGGGATCATCATGAAAATCGGTACGCTGATTGGGCCCACCCACGACAGTGACCATCATGTCGGTGTCTTCCCAGATCTGCACATTGCCGACGGGGGGCTTAAGCAGATGTTGATGCTCATCTATCCAGTTTTGAAAGTTAAATGCGGCTAATTTACTCATCTGCTTACCTTCTCTTAATATTTATAATTATTCTTGTCGAAACTTGAAACTTGAAACTTGAAACTTGAAACTTGAAACTTGAAACTTGAAACTTGAAATTAGGACCTAGGACCTAGGACCTAGGACCTAAAATCTAAAATCTAAAACCTAGGACCTAAAATCTAAAATCTAAAACCTAAAACCTAGAACCTAGAACCTAGCGCGGCTTGTAGGCCACGGCTTTGCACTCAATCAGCAGATGCGGATGAGGCAGTTGGTGTACTGCGACCGTGGTACGAGTCGGCCCGTCGTAATCAAAGTATTCTGCATAGATACGGTTGTAGCCTGCAAAGTCATTCATGTTGACCAGAAAAGTGCTGATCTCGACCAGATCGTCTAAATCGGCATCGACTGAGCGTAAAATGTCACGAATGTTGTCAATGACGGCTCGTGTCTGAGCTTCTATATCTAAATTAGTAGCACCCATCTCATCAACTTCAACGCCAGCGAAGGAGTTATCTGGCAGCCTAGAGCTGGTGCCTGATACATAGATAAAGTCGCCAGCGCGTTTAAGGTGAGGGAAGCGGCCTCTTGGTTTGGCTTTGCCCTCTACGAGTTTTGCAGTTGTTTTGTCGTTTGACTTCATTGGTCTCTATTCTCGTTTTATTGCCAGAGCCAGTGAGGTGTTCAACCTTGGCTCTAGAGTTAAATCTCTAGTGTTAAATTAACTATCGATGTGAATGCAGATGTTGATGGGCTCGCTGTAGAAGGCGAGTGAGTGTTTACCACCTTCACGGCCTATTCCGGATAACTTAACGCCACCAAAGGGAGCGCGTAGATCTCGCAAGAACCAAGTATTCACCCACACCAGACCGACATCTAACTGAGGTGAAACGCGGTGAGCACGTGAGAGATTCTCTGTCCATACAGAAGCGGCAAGGCCATAATCGGTATTGTTGACCCTATCTATCACCTCATCTTCATCATCAAACACTGAGATATGGCAGATTGGGCCGAAAACCTCTTCTTGATTCACACGAGCGTTATCACTGAGCCCTGTAATGATGGTGGGTTCAATAAAACAGCCCATATCGCGCTCATCATTGAATTGGGGCACACCACCGCCAGCAACAAATGTGGCTCCCTCGTCCTTGGCCAGTTGGTAGTAAGAGAGCACTTTTTGCTGGTGGACTTTGGAGACTAACGGGCCCATAAATACATCTTTATCTGTGGGGTAACCTATTTTAATCTGTAAAGCTGCTTGTTTAAGGCCCTCAACAAATGGCTCGAAGATTGAGCGATGAACATAGACTTTCTCAGTGCAGAGACAGACTTGGCCACAGTTGGTGAAGCTAGAGCGGGTCACCCCTTTTATCGCTTTATCCAGATCGGCATCGGCAAATACGATGGCGGAGTTTTTACCACCCAGTTCAAACGAGATGGGTTTTACGCTATCGGCAACGGATTTCATTATTTGTTTGCCGGTCGATGAAGCGCCAGTGAAGGTGATTGCATCAATCCCTTTCGCGCTGGTAAGCGCATCGCCAACCGCACGGCCGCGACCCAATATCAGGTTGAATGCGCCTTTTGGAATACCCACTTCATCCATCACTTGTGCGAGAAGAAAGGCGGTGGAAGAGGTCTCCTCTGATGGTTTTAATATCACGCTATTACCGCAAGCCATGGCGGGGGCTATTTTCCAGGTCGCCAGTAGCAGGGGCAGATTCCAAGGAGAGATAACACCGACTACGCCTAAGGGCTTATTGATGCTGTAGTTAAGGGCTTTATCTCCGGTGGGTGTCTCAGTAATAAAGGTTTCACCTGAATTAAACTTTGCTAGATCGGCGAAAAATCTAAAATTCGCAGTACCTCTGGGAATATCTATGGTTTTAACTTGAAAAAGTGATTTTCCGGTGTCGGCTATTTCGGCGGCGATAAACTCCTCTTCACGCTCAGCCATTCGGTCGGCGACTTTATGTAATAACGCGCAGCGTTCATTAACGGTCATCTTGCCCCAGCTCGACTCTTGAGCGGCTCGTGCACTTGCCACGGCATTTTCAATCATGGCGGGTGTCGCTTCACTAATGTGTGCAATAGCCTGACCATTGACAGGATTTATATTGTCAAAATGAGTATCACTATTAACGAAGTCGCCATCGATGTAGCAAGTTAATATTGGTAGTTCAGACATTTACCTAGCCTCAGAATAGCGGTCGCTATTGTTTTTGATATTTATTAAAGGTTATCTGCTTTTAAAAAATAACCATAATTTTATAAATCTTCTATTTAGATACAAAAAATGAATGCTTTAGTGCGGAATGATCGGTTTAGAGGCTTGATGTGCTCGGTGTTTGGGTGGACATGAGTACGATAACGATTGTCATCTTTGTTACCATCTTGTTGGCTTTGGTGGGATAAAAAGCTAGAAAGTGTGATTTTTGTCAGTATGATGGTTTCATGCGAAAAACAATAAAATAACACTAAGCCTTTGTTTAATAGGCTTTTATAATAAGGTTGTTAAGTATGAGTGTACGTGGTCAGTTTTCATCTAAGCTTGGTTTTGTGCTTGCTGCTGCAGGTTCAGCCGTGGGTTTAGGTAACATTTGGGGGTTTCCCACTCAGGTTGCTAGTAACGGTGGAGCCGCCTTTGTACTCGTCTATTTGATATTAACTTTCCTGTTGGCTTACCCCATCTTAATGGCTGAGTTGGTTATTGGGCGTTATTCACAGTCGAATATGGTTAATGCGTTACAGGGGATATCTCAGGGGCCGGTTAGTAAATTAAGTGGAAAGCTAACGGGTTATTGGGCATTAACGGTTGTTTGTTTGATATTAAGTTTCTACTCCATTGTTGCGGGTTGGATGCTGGCTTATGCGTCAGCCTCTATCACTGATATTTTAGGATTAGAACAGATTTCATTGTGGTTAACCGCCTTCTCTACACCACGAAATATAGTATTTTGTATTATCTTCTCTTTATTAACCATCGGCATCGTGCATAAGGGCGTGAGTGATGGAATAGAGAAGTGGTCTGCTAGATTGATGCCGTTATTATTAATTCTACTGGTTTCATTAATTATATTTGTGGCGACACTCGAAGGGGCTGCATTAGGCTGGGAAGTGTATGTTATTCCGGATTTCTCAAAAATATTAAGCTCAGAGTTATTAATTAGTGCCTTAGGTCAGGCATTCTTCTCCCTCTCTTTGGGAGTGGGTACCATGCTTATTTACGGCTCATACATCAGTAAAAAAGAGAATATTGTGGTCTTAGGGGCGCAAGTTACCTTAGTTGATATTGGCATTGCGATATTAGCGGGCATGTTAATTATCCCTGCCATGTATGTGGCTCAGCATAATGGCGTCACTATTTTTACTGAAAGTGGTGAATTAATTAATGGCGACAGATTAATATTTACTGTCATACCTGAATTGTTTAATGCCATGGGTGATCTTGGTAATGTCATCTCCTTTATCTTTTTCTCCTTGATGGCGATAGCTGCGGTGACGTCTTCTATCTCAATGCTTGAAGTCCCCGTTGCTTATACGGTAGAAAACACCTCACTTAAAAGAAGCAGAGCGACCTGGCTGATTGGAGCTGTGATTGTGTTGAGCAGTACGGTGATTATCTTTAACTTCGAACTTCTGTTTGGTGCCGTTATTGCATTTACGACTCAATATAGCCAACCATTACTCGGGTTAGTGTTATCTATATTCGCGGGCTGGGTATGGCGTCGTGATGTGATATTGCAAGAGTTGAAATTAGGCTGTCCAGAGATTGAATCTTCTTGGTTCTGGAAAATATGGCCTAGTTATGTGCGTTTTGTCTGTCCGGTAGTGATTGTGGTGATGTTTTATCACTCAATATTTAGCTAATTATATTTAAATATAGCGGTTAAGTTCATTGGTTGTATTTTGACTTAATTAGCCACCTTTAGGTTCATTGTAGTTTTGCTAATTAATATCACAGGTATTAATTAGCATTAATGGCGTTTTAATCATAAAAATTTGTCTCTGAATTATTCAATATCATGTCTTCATTAATATGAAGTCATCGATGAGTAATTGCTCAGATAATAAATAGTAAATGGAGCAATGATAATGAAAATATTTCGCGCTAATTCATTAACGCTAGCGATAGGCTTAGCAATGGGTAGTACAACTCTGATGGCCCATGCCGCCGAAGAAACGTCGATGGATAAAGCTGAGCAAGAGGTCGAAACCATTATGGTATTGGGGACCCGAGTCTCTAATCGCACCGCGACTGAATCTGCTGTGCCGGTTGATATCATTACCGCAGAGAGCCTGACTCGTGGTGGCTTTACGGAACTTGGGCAAAGTCTGCAGGCCAGTGTGCCTTCGTTTAACTTCAGTCGAACCCAAGTCTCCGATGGTTCAGATCTATTTCGTCCTGCAACGTTACGCGGGCTTCAACCTGATCAAACATTGGTATTGATTAATGGTAAGCGTCGTCACAACCAAGCAATATTTGGCCTTAACGGTACCGTTGGAGCGGGCGCCGCTGGTACTGATATGAATGCTATCCCCTTGATTGCACTGAAAGATGTTCAAGTGCTTCGAGATGGCGCCGCGGCGCAATATGGCTCTGACGCCATCGCTGGTGTGATTAACTTATCCCTGAGAGACAGTACTGATGTGACCTCTGGCTATGTTCAAGGTGGCACCACAGGTGAAGGCGATGGTGATAACTATTCGGTAGGGGTAAACACCGGTTTTGATCTGGGTGATGATGGCGGTTTTATTAATCTATCGCTTGAGTACCGTGATGCCGACGGTACTAACCGTGCAGAGCGAGATATCGGTGGTTCATCAACAATACCTAAAGGCACTCTGTCCGATGAAGTACGTTGGAGTCAAGGTAATGCCGCTTCTGAATTTAAGTCGGTATTTTATAATGCCATGAAGCCTGTGGGCGAATTTGAGCTTTATTCATTTGGTGGTTATTCAAATCGCACCGCATTAGGTAATGGTTTTTGGCGTAACTTTGATGAAGCCGCAAAAGTTGTGCCTCAAGTCTACCCTGATGGATTTCTGCCGCGTATTTATAATGAAGCGCAGGATACGTCGATAGCTGTTGGGTTAAGAGGCGATATTAACGATGATTGGCAATTTGATATATCAGGTGTCTATGGTCAAAACCGTTATGATTTTGATTCTAGAAATACGATAAACGCCTCTATTGCTGCTGAATATAAGGTTAACAATCCTAGCGCAACGGACGCAGAAATTGCCGCAAATTCAGGACCTACATCGGGTTACTCTGGCGGTTTTCGTTTTGATCAAACCACGTTTAATGCTGATGTAACAGGCGTGGTTGATATCGGTCGAGACGCCCCCTTATATGTTGCGTTCGGTACTGAGTATCGCAGTGAAAACTATGAGATTGTTGCTGGTGAACTGGCTTCATACTCTTGTGGTAGTACAAATACAGGTAGAGAGTTCGCTTCCGTTATGGACCCTGAGAAGTTAGCTGATTGTGGCTTTCAAGCTTACCCAGGCTTAAGACCTGATGCAGCAGGTAAGGCTGACAGAAGCAGTTATGCCTTTTATCTTGATATTGAGACACAGCTTACTGATGACTGGATGTTAGGCACAGCACTTCGATTTGAAGATTTCTCAGATTCAGGCAATGATTTAGTGGGTAAGATTTCTTCTCGTTATGATATCAGTGACTCATTTGCTCTACGTGGTGCAGTTTCTACCGGCTTTAGAGCGCCATCGTTGCAACAGAGTGCTTATACCGCTTACACAACAAACTTAGGAAGTAATGGAAAACTGATAAACTCTTTCACAGCTAACGCTGGATCTGACTTCCCCTCAGCGTTGGGCGTTGACAGTTTAAAACTTGAAACATCAAAAAATATGAGTTTAGGGTTTGTGTTAAATGCGACAGATGATCTTTCGCTGACTTTAGATGCTTATAGAATTGAGATAAAAGACAGAATTACCTTAGGCAGTCTTCTATCCGCTGAAGATGTGGACTTTAGTCCGAAGGCAGTTGCAGCCCTCGCTGCAACTGGCGCTGATCAAGCTAACTACTTCTCTAATTCGGTTAACTCGACTACTCAAGGTATTGACCTGATTATTACTCACAAGGCAGACCTGTTTGGTGGTGACTTAAATACCACATTAGCAGGTAACCTAAATGAAACAGAAATCGACAGTGTGAATGCCCCTGAGGGGATCCCTGATGAAGTGGCACTTGACGACCTCCAACGTAGTTTCTTAACCGACGGTCAGCCACATGAACGGGCAACCTTGACCTTCGATTACAGTAAAAATGATTGGCGCGGTATGGTACGAGCTAACTACTTTGGTGAGACAGATGTGACCTATTTTGGTCGTAAGCATATTGGACTTCCAGAATCATTTAAGGAGACCAGTACCGTTGAGTCAGCCGTATTAGTGGACATTAATCTGGAGTATCACTTTACCGACTCGTTGAGTTTCTCTGCTGGTGTGAATAACATCTTTGATGTGAGGCCCGATGAACTAGGCGCTGATGAACCTCTGGATCTTATTACTAATCAAGGGTTCAAGTACCCAGTCAGAGCATTGCCATATGGGTTTGATGGTATTACCTATACGGCTAAGATGAACTTTATCTTTTAATCTTTTACTTGGTTAACAATAACCACTGTTAAAACTACAGCCATCGAGTTATCTCGGTGGCTTTTTTCTATCTCTTAGTACATAACGTAAATAAACGGGCTTTGTTAATAGGATTTAAATTGTGGAAAGCGCTCGAAAGTCATTTGGGCGTATTATGCATAAAGACATGGTCTAGAAGGATTTTTTCGTTTATGTTGGGTTTAATTGTTTTTCCCACTAATTTGATTAATTGACAGTATCTGGAGACGGACCTTGGATCAGACGACCAGCAAAGTTAAAGACATGTATGAGCAATACCCATACCCATCAGGTGAGCCGACTATCAGACCGGGTTTCGATATCAGGTTGCTGTTGAGCTACGTCGCGCTGAAACGAGACTCAGATAGGCCGCTTGAGGTATTGGATGCTGGTTGTGGTCGGGGTCCAGGAGTTATCGGTGCGGCTTCATTGCAACCCAAAGTGAACTTCACCGCGATTGATATCAACTCTGTGGGTTTAGCGGAAGCAAGGGAAAACGCAAAGGCGCGTGGGCTGACCAATATTAACTTCGTGCAAGCGGATTTGATGACCTTAGAGGGATTAGAAGTACCGGAAGGTGGCTTTGATGTTATCTACTCCTCAGGGGTGCTGCATCACTTAGCTGACCCGCAAGTTGGGTTGAATAATCTCACCAAAATTTTAGCGCCTCATGGCGTTATTTCATTAATGCTTTACGGCAGTTTCGGACGGCAGGCGCTGTATCGATTAATTGAAGGCATTAATATCCTCTCTCCTAAAGATGATCCTATTGAGAGTCGTATTCCCATTGGGAGGCTTCTTTCTAAAGCGGCCGAGGAAACCATCTTTAAAGACACCTATTTGAAAAGTACCTACCTAAATCCAGACGTAGAATTTGTTGATACTTGCTTGAATGTCAATGAAGTCAGCTATGACATCGCTGATTTATGGCAGTTCATCGAACAAGCCAATATGAAGTTTGTACGCTGGGTAGAACCTGATGTTTGGTCAATCGAGAAACGTTTTAACGATCCTGAGTTACTGGAGAAGTTGAGGGAGCTGAGTGAGTTTGAGCAATATCAAGTTATCGAACGATTATTTGAAATACCCAAACTTGATTTCATTATCTGTGGAGCTGGCAATAATGCTCGCGAACGGATAACCGCTGCTGAAATTGGAAGTTGTACTTTGGTCGTCAATCCTGAAGCCTCTTTTTTCATCGAGAAACGTAATCAAGATCAAGCGCAACGTATAGAGAGTGTTGGCTATAAGGTGAGGCATAGAAAGGAGCAAGGTGTGAGTGATCCTATTCTTGCTCAACTGATATTACTACTTGCTGATCAAACGATCAGTTTCAGTGGTGAAGAGTTGATCAAAGTGCTGAGCCAAAGTGGTGTCGATAGAGAGATTGCTAGTGAGGTGATTTTAGATCTCCTCGACGAAGAGATTATCTTTATTCCATAAACTTGCTGGTGGTTTAACGTGTAATGAGGGAGGTTATTCATCATCGGGATTCATCGCCTCTTTTATTTCATCACTGCCAAACCCTTTGCGAGATAAATAGGCGTAAGCTTTCGACTTTTCTTTGTAGTCTGATAAGTCATAACGTTTTTTAGCCAGTTCATTTTTACAGCTTTGATAAAAATCGACATCCTCTGTTAATGTTAACTGGTACAAGGTTTCTTCAAAGTCAGTGACATCAATCAGCCGCTGTTTGAGTTTTTGTAGAATGAGGGTTTCGCCTTTGCCTTTGTTGAATAGCTTGATGATCTCAGTGGTTAAGTCGACTTTATCTGCTTTAACCGCTAATTTGCTGCGCAATGTGTCACGTTCAGGATGTTGTGATAAAGCATGATCAATTTCAGCACGAGAAAACCCTTTTGTGGTCATCTGTGAATAGACTTTCTCTTTGTTGGTGCCATGGAAGTGCTCAAACTTACTTAGCAGTCTAGATGTCGCCATTGCATAGGCATCGACATTTTGCTCGTCCATCACTTGTTCTAAAGCGGTATCAATTTCTGCAGCAGTTATACCTCGTAGCTGCAATTTACGTTTTATTGCGCCACTGCCGAGTTGATTACTAAAAGCCAATTCACAATAGCGAACAGCAAAGTCGAAGTTATTCTTTAGGTAACCGTTCTCTATGAGTTTAGCGAGTACAATATCAATCCATTCTTGGTTTTCGGTTTTACGCTCAAGCTTGGTGCGGATTTCGTTAATGGTAAAATCTTGCTGTCCAAGGTGCCAGTAGGCGCTATTAAAAACGTTATCGATGGTTTTGGCTTGACGAAGTGGTGTGCGCTGCATAAAAGTGATCTTAACTGAAAAGTGACCCAAAGCAGTGTAGCAGAACACTCGGTTGTAGAGTACGTACTAGAGGCAATGTTATGTTGGACATGAATTCAAGGTTTTAAGCTCAGCCTAAAACCTCTTCTTGGCTTGTTAGTGTTCGCGACTTATTAACATGGTTACACCTAACCAAGCAAACCATATGATTTGAGTTAGACCGAATATTTCTGTCAATATTTCAGCGGGGTAAATAGTGAAAATACCAGCAAAACCAACAAATATGCCGAAATAGTTTAATGGTGTTGAAAGCTCGTTAGTTTTTAAAGCGGCGATACTCAATAAAAACACCCATAACCCACCTACAACTTCATTTCCGCCCCCTAAACCCTCAACGATAGTACCTATCACTATCCAGACCGTCATAGCTTGCTCTGCGTCTTTGGCTGACAGACTGATTACCGTATTTAGTCCTATGTTTGCAATCATTCCACTGGCAATGACGAGACCAACCCAAATCAGACCGAAAGTAGAAGCGGTTTGTGACAACACTGGGGCTTTGGTTTTAAGGCGTTGGTGAAGGGCGATAACTAACACTGCCAAAAAACATCCAAAGATGACATACATGCTTAAATTAACGATGGACAGAATGGTTTGATTATCCGCTAGAAAAGCAAACTTTTGAATATTATCAGCGCCAACAGGGTAATCCCAAAACACGCCAAAAAAGACAAAAGCTGATATGTAAATGGCAGCCTCAAAAAGTGCTGCAACCCCACCTATCCTTTGTAAGTTATTCATCATTTCACTCTTTTTATTAGCCAAAATAGTAAGCTAACACGAAGTCATAAACGCCCACGACTTCAATGTGTAACAAAAGCTTAAAGTCAGTTGGCTGGAATGTTGAGGAAGGGGATTTTTGACTGTTTACAGAAAAGCCATTGGCATTATACCAATCAGTATAAGAAGTTGATCTACTCAGAGTGTTTTTTGGCAAACTA